>VFQS010000083.1_pt1 | contig 126882 bp, 99 predicted proteins | sample 3512361 | NCBI WGS metagenome assembly VFQS01 (sample SAMN10412375, study PRJNA504923) | tailings metagenome | isolation source: Relicate 1 Philex TSF3 active mining | place: Philippines | reverse complement strand
GCGGCGTTCCCGTCCGGTGAACGCGCCTCTAAGCCTAGGGTCCGATTCGGTCAACGCCTTTTTCGCCTTTCCGTCATTTTCCTGTAACGCCCCGCACTTCCGGCCCGGAAACACGGGGCTTTGGGATCAGTCGAACAGGCTCTGGTACTTCTGCGAGAATACGTCGCGGCCGATAATCAGGCGCATCACTTCACTGCTGCCGGCCAGAATCCGGTTGATTCGGGCATCGCTGAACATGCGGCTGATGGGATATTCGTCCATGAAACCCGCACCGCCGTGGAGTTGCACGCCGAGATCGAGCATTTTCCATTCCACCTCGCTGGCCACCATCTTGGCCTTGGCGCCCATGTTGCTGGTGAGTCGGCCCTGGTTATGCTCGGTCACGCAATGGTCGATGTAGACCTGGGCGAGCTCGATCTCGGTATCCATCTCGGCCATGCGGAACTGGGTGTTCTGCTGATCGGACAGCGGCTGGCCGAACAGCTGACGCTGCATCACGTATTCGCGGGTGATGTCGAACGCCTTGCGGGCATTGGCCGCGCAGCCGACGGCAGAGATCAGGCGCTCCTCCGCCAGACCTTCCATCAGATAGTAGAAGCCCTTGCCCGGTTCCCCCAGCACATTGGCCTTCGGCACCTTCACGTCCTTGAAAAAGAGTTCGGCGGTATCCTGCGCAGGCATCCCCATCTTCTTGAGGTTACGGCCGCGCTCGAACCCTTCCATTCCGCGCTCGACAATCAGCAACACCATCGCGTGCTTTTTGTCTGCGCCCGCCAGCTTGGCCGCAACGATCACGACATCCGCGTTGATGCCGTTGGAGATGTAGGTCTTGGACCCGTTGAGCAGGAAGTGATCGCCCTTGTCCTCGGCGCTGGTGCGCATCCCGGCCAGATCCGAACCGGCCCCCGGTTCGGTCATCGCGATCGCCAGGATGGTTTCGCCGCTGACGCACTTCGGCAGAAACCGCTGGCGCTGCTCCTCCGTCCCGAACCGCTGGAAGTAGGGGCCGACGAGACGGCTGTGCAGCGTGTTGTAGAACTGCTTGCACCCGGCGCGGGCGGTTTCCTCGATGATGATCTGTTCATAGCGGAAGTCGGTATCCCCCATCCCGCCATACTTCTCGTCCGGCCAGATCATCAGGAAGCCAAGGTCACCCGCCTTCTTGAACGCGCTCCGATCAACGATCCCGGCCTCGCGCCAGTCTTCCATATGCGGGGCGATCTCGCTCGCCAGGAATTTGCGATAGGCATCGCGGAACATGATCTGGTCTTCGGTGAAGTTGCGCATGGCAGACATCGCGGGGCCTCTCTCCGGCAGGACTGGTTTTGCCGTAGCGAAGCAGCCGGAGCGCCGCTCCGTCAACCCGTCCTTTGCGTCAGGGTAGCGCCCGCGCGGACCGGTTTGGTCGAAAAGTGCAAGTTGTTGCGTGAAACCTGCCTCGCCCGCCGTGCCGCGCTGCGCCACACTCGCGTCAAGATCACAAATGACGAGAGGAGTGCGGCGATGTTCCGCTTCGATCCCTATTCCCCGGCCTTCGATGCCGATCCGTTTCCAGCCTACAAGACGCTGCGCGACGAGCACCCCTGCTTCTGGTCCGAGGAAGCCGGAATGTGGGTCCTCTCGCGCTATGATGACATTCTCGCCGCGCTGGGCAACTGGCGGACCTACAGTTCGGCCAAGGGCAACCTGATCGACGAGTTTCCGGGCCGCGCCGGATCGACGCTGGGCAGCAGCGATCCGCCGCGCCATGACCGGCTGCGCGCGCTGATCCAGTCGGCCATGACCAAGCGCGCGCTGGATCATATCCTGGAACCCGCCCGCGCCGCCTGCCGCCAGCATCTGGCCGAGCTGGAGGGCAAGGACGTGTTCGACTTCGTCAATGACTATGGGTCCAAGGTGACGGTCGACCTGCTGTTCTATCTGTTCGCACTGCCGAAAGAGGGCGCGGAGCAGGTGCGCGACAATGCCGTGCTGATGGTCCAGACCGATGCCAAGACCCGCCAGAAAAGCGAGGCGCATCTGGGCGCCTTCCGCTGGATGGCGGACTATGCCGAGAATCTGGTGCAGGAACGCAAGCGCAACCCCGGAGAGGACCTCCTCTCCAACTTCATCACCGCCGAGATCGATGGCGAGAGGCTGCTCGACAAGGAAGTGCAGTTGACCGTCACCACGCTGATCATGGCGGGGATCGAAAGCCTCTCCGGGTTCCTCGGCATGTTCGCCTATAATCTGGCGGACCATGCCGGGGCACGGCGGGCGCTGGCGGCGGATCATGCGTTGATCCCCGATGCCATGGAAGAATCGCTGCGCTTCAACACCTCGGCCCAGCGCTTCAAGCGGTACCTGCAACACGATGTCGAACTGCACGGCCAGACGATGAGAGCCGGCGATTTCGTGATGCTATGCTATGGCAGCGCCAACCGCGACGAGCGGATGTTCGCCGATCCCGATACCTATGACATCACGCGGCGACCCAAGCGGCATCTGGGCTTTGGCGGCGGGGTGCATGCGTGCCTGGGGGCAATGCTGGCGCGGGTGGCGACCGAAGTGGTGTTCAGCGAATTCCTGAGCGCCGTGCCGGAATTCACGCGCGTTGACCCAGTGCTGCCGTGGGTGCCGTCCTCCAACTTCCGCAGCCCGCAAACGCTGCGACTGGCGCGAGGGTAAATTCAGGCTGGATCGGGGCGATAGGCAGTCAGGAAGGTCTGCACGGCCAGCTGCACTTCCGCCTCGATCCCGGCCTGATCCGGGCGCGGCGCCGCGCCCAGCAAGTGGCGATAGAACCCGCCTGACTGGCACAGGCCCAGAAAGTGCGCGGCCGCCACCCGTGCATCGGCGGCGCGCAGCCGCCCGTTGTGCATCTGCAGCCGCAGCCAGGCCTCGGTCCGCTGCTGGCCGCGTTCGGCGCCGCGATCCCACAGCATCCGGCCCAGCTCGGGAAACCGTCCGGCCTCACCCACGACCACGCGGTGAAGCGCGATGATCTGCGGCCGCAGGATCGTGGTCAGCACCGATATGCCCAGCGCGGTCAGCGTTTCGGCCAGATCGGCATCTTCAGGCAGTTCCAACCGCAGTGCCTCGCCATAGCGTTCGACCTGATCGTCGACCACGGCGGCGAACAGATCCTGCTTGTTGCGGAAGTAGGACCAAAGCGTGGTCTTCGACCCGCCCAGATCGGCAGCGATAGCGGACATGCTGGTCTGGCCATAGCCGTTGCGCAGGAACGCCTTGCGCGCCGCCGCCACAATGGCACGGCGGCGAACTTCCTGCCGATCCGGTTCCTTCCCTGTCACAAGTGCCGTACTACACAGTATCATTTCGGTTGACAAGCAAGCCCACCCGCCGCCAAAGGCGTACCATGCAGTACGGTTTCTCCACCGGCCAGCGGCTTGCCGTGCTGGCCTTGTCCAGCGCCCTGGCGGCCTGCGCCGTCCCGCCTGCCCCCCGCGCCGCGCCGCCGCTCAAGACCAGTGAGGCACTGGGCGACGTTCAGGGCCTCTCGGGCGACGCGGCAGATTTTCCCGCCGACCGCTGGTGGACCGCCTATGACGATTCCGGACTTGACGCGCTGATCGAGGAAGCACTGGCAAAATCCCCCGACATGGCGCTGGCCGCTGCCCGCATTCGCGCTGCCGATGCCGCCAGCGAACGCGCGGGCGGCGCGCTGTTGCCCAGCCTGACCGTCGATGGCGCGGTGGGCGGCAACAAGCAGAGCTATAACCTGGGCATCCCGGCGCAGTTCGTGCCCAAGGGCGTGATCGACACTGGCAAGCTGTCCGCCACGCTGGGGCTGAACCTGGACTTGTGGGGGCGGAGCCGCGCCGCGCTGGCCGCCGCGCGCGGTGAGGCAGCGGCCGCGCGGGTCGATGCCGCGCAGGCCCGGCTGATGCTGGCCAGCGGGATTGCGCTCAGCTGGGGCAATCTGGCGCAGCTCACCGCCAGCCGTGATCTGGCGCTGCGCTCGGTCGATGCATTAAGCGGGATCGAGCGGCTGACCGGGGAGCGGGTGCGCGCCGGCATCGACAACCGCGCAGATCATGAACTGGCCACCGCCCGCCGCGCCGGGGCCGAGCAGGCACTGGCCGCCCTGAATGAACTGATCGCACTGGAGCGCAACCGGCTGGCCGCGCTGATCGGCGCCGGGCCGGACCGGGCCGAGCGCCTGCCCGTTCCCGCACCAGACCTCAGCCGCACTGCCGGGGTTCCCGCCAACCTCGCCGCCAACCTGCTGGGCCGCCGTCCGGACATCGTTGCTGCCCGGCTGCGCGCGGAAGCGGCGGCGGCGCGGGTCACTTCGGCGCGGCGAGCCTTCTATCCCGATATCAACCTGGCCGCCGTGGCCGGGCTGCAATCGCTGGGGCTGGACCAACTGTTCGCTTCGGGATCGACCTTTGCCAACTTCGGCCCGGCGATCAGCCTGCCAATCTTTGACGGTGCCCGGCTGACCAGCAACTATAACGCGGCCGAGGCTGGCTTTGACGAGGCAGTCGCCCGCTATGACCAGACGCTGCTGGGGGCCTTGCGCGAAGTGGCCGACGTACTCGATTCACGCCGCGCGCTGGCCGAGCGGTTGCTGGCGGCGCGCACGGCGGCGCGGTCTGCAACCGAAGCGGCGCGCCTTGCCCGGCTGCGTCATGGCCAGGGTATCGCCAACCTGCTGCAAGTGCTGAGCGCCGAAGATGCCGCGCTGGCGAACCAACGCGCGCTGGCCGAACTCGAAGCGCGGGCCTTCCTGCTTGATGTGACACTGGTCCAGGCGCTGGGCGGCGGGTTTACCGCCCCGGCGGCGGACACGGAGCAAACTGACCGATGACCGATACGACCTCCCTCCCCCCCGAAACCGCCGCGCCCGAGGCCGATCCCGCCGCGCTGGACAAGCGCCGCAAGTTCCTGCGTCTGTTCGCGATCGCACTGGCCGTGGCCGCCGCGATCTGGGGCGTATGGTATTTCCTGACCCAGGCGGGCCGCGTCCATACCGACAATGCCTATGTCGGCGCGGACACCGCAGTGGTCACCCCGCTGGTGTCCGGCGCGGTAAAGGAAGTGCGCGTGGGCGGAACGCAGCAAGTTGCCAAGGGCGACGTGCTGGTCGTGATCGACGATGCCGATGCCCGGATCGAACTCGCCAACGCCGAAGCCATGCTGATGCAGGCACGGCAACGGTTCCGGCAGGCACAGGCGGGCGGCACTTCATCCGCCGCGCGGGTCGATGCGCGCGGGGCAGAGGTCGCGCAGGCGCAGGCCCGACTGACCGCCGCGCAGGCCGATTTCGACAAGGCGCAGGATGCCTATGCCCGCCGCCAGCAACTCGCCGCCAGCGGGGCCGTCTCGGCCGAGGAAGTCGCCCAGACCCGCGCCACCATGCTTGCCACCCGCGCCGTGCTGGCGCAGGCGCAGGCCGGGGTCGCCACGGCCACTGCGATGCGCTCCTCCGCCAGCGGCGACCTGGCCTCTGCCGCCGCGCTGACCGCCGGTTTCTCCGAAGCGACCGCGCCCGACGTCGTCGCCGCACAGGCCCGCGTCAACCTCGCCCGGCTCAATCTGGAACGCACTGTGATCCGCGCGCCGATCGGCGGCGTGGTAACCAACCGCAACGTGCAGGTCGGCCAGCGGATCAATGCAGGGGCGCCGTTGATGGTGCTGGTGCCGCTGGACGCGATGTTCGTCGACGCGAACTACAAGGAAAGCCAGCTGCGCAACGTCCGGCCCGGTCAGCCGGTGGAACTGACCAGCGACTTCTATGGCAGCAAGGTGGTGTTCAAGGGCACGGTGAAGGGCTTTGCTGGCGGCACCGGCGCGGCCTTTGCGCTGATTCCGGCCCAGAACGCCACCGGCAACTGGGTGAAAGTGGTGCAGCGCCTGCCGGTGCGCATCCAGCTCGACCCCGCCCAGTTGAAGGACCACCCGCTGCGCGTCGGCCTGTCGATGAGCGCCACGATCGACACCCGCAGCCAATGAACACCGCCCCGCTCCGGCCACTGACCGGAACGCGGCTGTGGGTTGCCGCGTTCGGGCTGGCGCTCGCCAACTTCGTGGTCATCCTCGACACCACGATCACCAACGTATCGGTCCCGCACATCGCGGGCGGTCTGGCGATCTCGCCGTCTCAGGGAACATGGACGATCACGTCCTACGCCGTGGCCGAGGCGATCACGGTTCCGCTGACCGGCTGGCTTGCGGCCCGGTTCGGGGCCTATCGTACCCTGGTGGTCTCGTTGGTCGGGTTTGCCCTGTTCTCGGTGCTCTGCGGGATTGCACGGACCATCGAGTTGCTGGTCGTCCTGCGCGTATTCCAGGGCCTGTGCGGCGGGCCGCTGATGCCGCTCACCCAGACGCTGATGCTGCGGATCTTCCCGCCGGAAAAGATGGGCACCGCCAACGCGCTGTGGGGTGTGACCACCATCTCCGCACCGATCCTCGGCCCGATCGTGGGCGGTTATATCAGCGACAACTGGAGCTGGCCGTGGATCTTCTACATCAACCTGCCGGTGGTGGTGCTGTGCCTGGGGATCATCGTCAAGCTGGTCGGCCGCTATGAAACCGCAACCGAACGGGTCCGGATCGACGCGGTCGGGCTGATCCTGCTGGTGCTGTTCGTCGGCTGTTTTCAGCTGGTGCTCGACCTGGGCCGGGAGCACGACTGGTTCGCCTCGACCATGATCACCGGCCTCGCGATCACCGCGTTCGTCACGTTCGGTGCCTTTGTGATCTGGGAACTGACCGATCCGCACCCGGTGGTGGACCTGCGCGTGCTGCGGCACCGGTCGCTGTGGGTCGGGCTGATCGCGATGGCGCTGGGCTTTGGCGGGATGTTCGCGATGATCGTGCTGGTCCCGCTGTGGATGCAGTCCGTCGTCGGTTATACCGCCAGCGAGGCTGGTCATGCGATGGCATTCGTCGGGGTCTTCGCGGTTGCCATGGCGCCGGTGGCCAGCAAGGCGTTCGACCGCTTCGATCCCCGCATCCTGATCACCGCCGGGATGCTGTGGCTGGTGATGACATCGCTGCTGCGCACGCAGTGGAACACCGACGGCACCTTCTGGGATTTTGCCCTCCCGCAGATCCTGCAAGGGTTCGGGATGCCGTTCTTCTTCATCGGCCTGATGATGTTCTCGCTGTCATCCGTGCCGATGAACGAGGTGGCCTCCGCCGCTGGCCTGCTCAGCTTCATGCGCACCGTTGCGGGAGCGGCGGGAACGGCGCTTTCGACCTCGATGTGGGACAGCGCCTCGCGTGAGGCGCGGGCCAACCTGGCTGGATCGCTCAACGGAGCAGACGGCGCGATGGCGCAGATGCAGGCCGCGGGCATGGAGCCCGAACAGGCGCGCGGCGTGATCGAACGGCTGGTGGAGGCCCAGGCCGCGACCATCGGATCGAACCATGTGTTCCTGGTGTCCGCGATCGTCCTGTTCATCGCCGCCTGGCTGGTCTGGCTGGCTCCGCGCCCCCAATCGCTGCCGGGACAAGCGGCCATGGGGCACTAGGCCCGGAAGGCCGTCAATCGCTCGATCGCGCGGTCCAGTGTTTCGGGTTGTTTAGCAAAACACAGACGCAAATAGCCGGTTTCGGGTTCGCTGGCGTAGAAGGCCGATACCGGGATCGAGGCGACGCCTGCCTCGCGGATCAGCCGCTCCGCCAGGGCGGCGTCGTCTGCCGGCAGGTCCGAGGCGGCCAGATCGACGGTGACGAACCACGTGCCGCTGGCGGGCAGGATGTGGAACCCCGCCGCCGTCAGCCCGGCCACCAGCCGCGCCTTGCCCGCCGCATAGCGCGCGCGGTGCCGGGCGTGCCAGGCATCGGGCAGCATCAGCCCTTCCGCCGCCGCCCATTGCAGCGGGGTGGCGGTGGTGAAGGTGATGAACTGGTGGGCCTGCGCAATTGCGCTGGCGATGCGCGGCGCGGCGACCGCCCAACCGACTTTCCAGCCGGTCATCGAGAAGATCTTGCCCGCCGATCCGACCTTGACCGCCCGGTCCTGCAAGGCCGGGATGGCCAGCGGCGAGACGTGCGGCGTCCCATCGAGGATCATCCCCTCCCACACCTCGTCACACAGCAGGAACAGGTCGTGGCGCTGGCAGAGTTCGCCCACGGCCTCCAGCACCTCGCGCGGCAGCACGGTGCCGACCGGATTGTTGGGCGTGTTGAGGATGATCAGCCGGGTGCGCGCCGTGATCGCCGCTTCCAGCTGGCCCAGCGGCAGGGTCCAGTCCGGCGGGGTCAGGCTGACCAGCCGGGGAATGCCCCCGGCCCGTTCGACCAGCGGCAGGTAGGCATCGTAGAGCGGCTGGATCAGGATCACCTCGTCCCCCGGCCTGACCAGCGCAAGGATGCTGGCGGCCAGCGCCTCGGTCGCGCCGGACGTCACGACCACGTCCTCCGCGGCCACGACCAGCCCCTGCTGGCGGGCGTAGTAGTCCGCAATGGCGCTGCGCAGTTCCGGCAGGCCGCGCATTGGCGGATACTGGTTGGAGCGTTCCGCCAGCGCCCGCTGCGCGGCGGCGATCAGCTCTGGCGGCTCGGTCATGTCTGGAAAGCCCTGGCCGAGGTTGATCGCCCCCAGCTGCGCGGACAGCCGCGACATGACCTCGAAAATGGTGGTGGTTCCGGCGGGAAGATCGGTCTTGGCCATAAGTCCCCACCTTGGCGCAGAGCCAGCGGCAAGCCAAGCCGGAGCCAAGGGCAACATCCCGCCTGCAATCGTTTGCAGATTGCTGTCGGGCGGCACCCGGTGTAGCGCTGGCCGCATAGGGCAAAGGACAGGACGGGATGGCACAGCGATTGATCGGCGCGGTGGAAGCGGGCGGCACGAAGTTCGTGGCCGCACTGGCGCGAGAGGACGGCACGGTGCTGGCCCAGACGCGGCTGCCCACGGAAACCCCGGCAACGACCTTCCCGGCGCTGGCAGACTTCTTTGCCGCCGCCAGCGCCGCACACGGACCGATTGCCGCGTTCGGCGTGGCCAGTTTCGGCCCGATCGACATCGATCCCGCCTCACCCGCTTACGGCACGTTCACCACCACCCCCAAGCCGGGCTGGTCGGGCGCGCGGCTCCACGATGCGCTAAGCCGGTTCGGCGCGCCGATCGTGGTCGATACCGATGTGAACGGCGCGGCGCTGGGTGAATGGCAGGCTGGTGCGGGGCAAGGCTGCCGGACCGTGGCCTATACCACGGTCGGCACCGGCATCGGCACCGGCGTGGTCCGCGACGGACGCCCGCTGATGGGCATTTCCCATTACGAAAGCGGCCATATCCCGATGGCCCGCGATGCGGCACGCGATCCCTTCCCCGGCCACTGTCCCTATCACGGCGACTGTCTGGAAGGGCTTGCCGCCGGTCCCGCCATCACGGCCCGCTGGGGGCAGAGCCTGTCGCAGCTGGGCAGCCCGGACGACAAGGTGGACTTGATCGCGGGCTATATCGCGCAGCTCGCAACCGCCTTGGTGCTGCTGCACATGCCCGACCGGCTGATTTTCGGCGGCGGCGTGATGAAGGCCCTCGGCCTGCTCGATGCGGTTCGCCGCGAAACCCAGCGGCGGCTGGGCGGATACGTGCAGCACCCCGCGCTCGATGCCGGGCTGGAACGCTATATCGTGCTGCCGGGGCTGGGCGACGAGGCCGGCATTACCGGTGCCATCGCGCTGGGGCGGCAGGCGCTGTCCTAACCCGCCGCGCAGTGGCGGGCGATGTAGTCCGCGTGGGACGACATGGATTCCGCCGCGCGGGCCAGAGCGCCCTCCAGCTTGCGCAAGTAATCGGCGTGATCCGCCCCGCGCAGCGGCAGCAACGGATCGGTCCCCTGCGGCAGGTTGCCCTGCCCGATGTGCACTGCCAGCCAGCTGGGCGGGCCGAACAGATCGGCATCGCGCTGCACCAGGCGGCCATAACGGCGGAAATGCTCGATCTTCCAGGTTACGGTATCTGGCACGCTCATCGCCGCGCAATAGCGCCACAGTTCGGTGTCGGTCCGCTCCGTCAACTTGTAGTGCAGGATGATGAAATCGCGGATGCGCTCGAACTCGTTGATGGCGATCCGGTTGTACTCCTCGGTCACCATGGGATCGAAATTCCGATCCGGGAACAGCGCCAGCAGCTTTGAAATCCCGGCCTGGATCAGGTGAATGCTGGTCGATTCCAGCGGCTCCATGAACCCGCCCGACAGGCCGATGGCCACGACGTTGCGGTTCCAGAACAGGTTGCGCCGCCCGGTCACGAAGCGCAGCGGCTTCGGATCGGCCAGCGCCGCCCCGTCGAGGTTCGCCAGCAAGGTCTCCGCCGCGGCATCGTCGGAGAGGAACTGGCTGCAATAGACATAGCCGTTGCCGGTGCGGTGTTGCAGCGGGATGCGCCACTGCCAGCCCGCCGCGCGCGCGGTGGAGCGGGTGTAGGGTGTGGGATCGCCGGCCCTGGCACAGGGTACGGCCACTGCCCGGTCGCACGGCAGCCAGTGGGTCCAGTCCTGATATCCCGTGTGCAGCGCGCCTTCGATCAGCAGCCCCCGAAAGCCGGAGCAATCGACGAACAGATCGCCATCCACCTGCCGCCCGTCCTCCAGCGTGACGTGGGCAACGTGGCCGGTTTCGCCATCCAGTGCGACATCGCCGATCTTGCCTTCGATCCGCACCACGCCGCGCGCCTCGGCGTAATTGCGCAGGAACCGGGCATAGAGCCCGGCATCGAAGTGGTAGGCATAGTCGAACGTCGAGGCGACATGGCGCTGATCGGCCAGCGGCGGGGCAAACTTCCCCCGCTTCGCCGCCGCCCAGGCCATGCACAGGTCGTCCAGATCCGGCGCCGCGCCGCGCTGCTGCGCCGCGATCCAGTATTGATGCAGCGGGACCAGATCGAAATTGCGGCCATACGTGCCGAACGGATGGAAATAGGCATGATCCTGCCGCCCCCAGTCCACGAACTGGATGCCCAGCTTGAACGAGCCCTGCGTCGCCTTCACGAAGTCGTTTTCGGCAATGCCCAGCGTTTCGTTGAACGTGCGGATCGGCGGAATGGTCGCCTCGCCCACCCCGACCGTGCCGATTTCCTCGGATTCGATCAGGGTGATCCGGCAACCGGTGCGAATCGCATTGGCCAGCGCCGCCGCCGTCATCCAGCCTGCGGTGCCCCCGCCGACGATCACGACCAACCGAATGGAATTGCCGTCCTGCATCACGCTCTCCTCGGCCAGTTAATCGGTCATCGCGGCGGCGCGATCAAGCGATTTTAGCAATCGATTGCAGAGTTCAGAAGCGCGGTCGCCGGATGTCCAGCGCCATGACCAGCCGCTCCCCATCCGCGAACGGCATCGTGCGATGCCACATGGTGGACGGGAACACGGCGGTGCGGCCCACGCGCGGTTCGATGGTACGATAGGCGGGCAGGTCCAGCCCCAGTTCTTCCGGCGGGGTGCCGAACGCGATGTGGCCCGCCGGCGCCGGACCCAGCTGTGCGGGCGAAGGCAGGGCAATGTAGAAGGCGGTGCTGAGCCAGCCGACCGGATGGTTGTGCGGCACGTTGTGGCCCTGCCGGGTCAGCCGGACCGACCAGCTGCCCTCCACCAGCAGTTCCCCGCGCGGCAGCCCCAGCAGCGGGTGCCCCTGCTCGAACGGCGGCAGGGCATCGACATAGCTGCGGATCGCATCGAGCCAGCGCGCCTTGGCCAGCCGGATGATCGGTTCGTGCCGCTGGATCACCGACCGGTCGGTCTGCGTGCCGCCGCGCACCGATTGTTCGATATAGGGCCGCGCCATGACGTGCAGGCCGCGCAGGACTTCGGCCAGTTCAGCCAGTTCGGCAGGGGTCAGCTCCACCTCGACCGGGCGGATGAACTGTTCCGGCCGGTCGAGCCATTCGGCGCGGGCATCCCCCGCCATGCGCCAGATCAGCGAGACATAGGGCCAGAACAGTGGCGCGGAAGGGGTGATGACCTGCGGCAATGCCGTCGCCTCGGCCTCTGCCAGCCGTCCGGTGCGCAGATAGTGGCGCACCCGGCACAAGTTGATCGTTTCACCCTGGATCGCGGCGGTGCGCGCCAGCAAGTTCTCCGTTTCGGGCAGATCGCCGGATTCGCTCGCCGCGAACAGCCGCGCGACCAGCAGAGCCGGCGTTTCCCCCAGCGCCGCCGTCGCCCGATCCAGCACGGCGCGCGTCGCGGCCCAGTCCCGCGTCTGCGCGAGGGCGCGAAACCATGCCAGCCACAGGTCGGGATTGGCGGGGTGCCGCGCCAGCGCAGCGGCATAACTGTCGGCAAAGCGCGCGGCATCGCCGCTGGTCCAGCGCAGCACGGACAGCGCCTTGTGCCCCTCCAGCCAGTCGGGGCGTTCGGCCAGCGCCGTTTCGAGCAGCGCTTCGGCCCGGTCCGGCGCGCCCTCGGCCACCAGCGCGGCGGCGCGGCCGCGCAGGAGGTCCGGATTGGCCGGATCGGCCGCTTGCGCCTCGGCAAACAGGGTCGCGGCAGGCAGGCCGACCTCGTAGCGGGTCTGTGCCAGTCCTTGCAGCAGGGCGGGATCGCGCGGACCCGCCGCCAGCGCCGCCGTGAAGACGTCCACCGCCTCGACCAGTCGCTGCTCCAGCCGCAGCGCCACGCCGTGCAGCAGGGCAATTTCGGGATCGGCGGGCGCGGCCTTGCCCAGCGCCGCCAGCAGCGGCACCGCCTTGCCCGCCAGTCCCGCTGCCAAGGCCTGCCGCGCCAGCGCCACGCGGCGCGCCCGGATCGCCGGGTCGGCAGCGGGGCCGCGCAGCTGCGCCAGCAGTTCGGTGGCCAGCGCGTCGGCCAGTTGGCGCTGTTCAGAAGTCATGCTGTGTCACTGGCACCAACGCAAAGAGGGGGCAACCGCAGTTGCCCCCTCCCCTTAAAGCCTGACGCTAGCAAGCCAACGTCCTGCTCCCTCATGCGATCAGAAGCTGTACCGGATCGAGGCCGTGTAGGTGCGGCCCAGCGCCGGGGCGCCGCCCAGCACGATCGGGCTGGTCGACAGGTCGGTGATGCCGCCGGCACCGCGGAAGTCGAACGTGTTGAACAGGTTGTAGACCTGCATGCCCAGTTCCAGGTTCTCGATCGGGCGGACGCGGACCACGCCGTTGAACACGGCCTTGCCCGGGTATTCGATGCCCGCACCGTCAATCGCGCTCGTCTGGCCGGTGGCCGACAGGCCCAGCGTGGCCATGTCGTTCACGTCATAGTTCGCGGCAACGGTGTAGGACAGATCGGGGATACCGTCCGCACGGGTGTACACGGTCGACGCGGCGGCAGCGCGCTTCGCCTTGGTGTAGGTGGCGTTGGCGGTCAGGCTGAAGCCCCCGTTGCGGTAGGTGCCATAGAACTCCGCACCGCTCGACTTGTACTTGGTGTCGATCACGCAACCGCCGTTCGGGCACTGCGCCGTCTTGGTCGGTTCATAGTCGCTGCGCTTGAAGTTGCCCTTCAGCAGGGTCAGCTCGATGGTGTAGCGACCACCCAGCAGCCCGCCGCGGTTCTTCAGGCCCAGCTCGTACTGGTTCACGAAGTCGACCGAGGGGATGACCCCGCTCTGGTTCAGCGAACCGTCGGCGTTGAACTTGCCCGAAACGGTCTGGCGGTCGGCATTGAAGCGCCCACCGCGCGAGGCACGGACGAACACCGAGGTATCGCCATTGACCTTCCACAGCGCACCGGCAGTCCAGGCGGTGTAGTTGCGGCCATAGTTCAGCACTTCACGGGCACCATCGGCGGTGATCGTCGGGATCTGCGTGACGACGCCGTTGTAGGTGACCGGGGTGTTGAATTCGGTATTGCTGCCCGCAATCGTCCAGCCAGCGGCCTTCAGCATTTCGAAGCGGACCGAACCGTCGATCACGAAGTTGTCGTTGTCGAGGTCAAGGCCGACGTAGGCCGCGTTGTCCGTGTACGACAGCTCGTAGTCGCGGGCGCAGCAGCTGCCCCAGTTGTTGTTGAAGCCGCCAATGCCCTCAGCCGTCAGGCGCGCACCGGCCGCGTTGAACAGGTCGAGCATCGCCGGGTTGTCGCCCGAAACTTCGCTGAACGCCTTGTTGGTGTGCCAGTCCATCTCGATCTTCTGGTTCATGTAGAACCAGCCCGCGCGGGCGGTCAGCAGCCCGGCGCCGGTATCGTACTTGCCGGTCAGCGCCAGGTCGTTGGCGAAGCTGCCGATGTCGCGGATGTTGGTGCGGACGTTGGTGTTCGAGTTGTAGAACGTGCCGGTATAGGCCTGCCCGGCCTTCGGACCGTTGGCATAGCGCACCGATGCGACCGTCTGGCCGTTAAGCGTCGAACCGATCAGCGAGGACGTGCGCGTCGCGCTGAAGAACGGCGCGGTGAAGCCGCCCGACATCTCGGTCCAGCGCAGGTTGTTGTCGACCGAAACCGCGTCCGAGAACTCGTAGTGGAACTGGTTCTGGATCGACTTCGCGTTGGTGGTGATGCCGCTCATCTTGACGCGTTCCAGATCGCCCTCGCGGTTCACGATCAGGAAGCTCTGGTTGAGCGTCGAGTAGTTGGAGCCCTTGCGGCCGTCGAAGCCGGGGAACGGCTTGAGGCTGGTGACCTTGTTCCCGCTCAGCGTGGCGAGCGCGGGCGCGCCGGTGTAGTTCGGCTCCTGCGTGTCGGCATACTTGAACAGGAAGCGGATGTAGCCCTTGCCGTCATCGAAGGTCTTGGTGACGTTGGCCTTCACCTGGACGCTGTCCGACACGTTGTAATCGGCGCGCAGCGGGCCGCGGCCCGACTTGTAGAAGCCGCCGACGTGATAGGTCAGGGTATCGTTGATCGAACCGCCATAGCGGAAATCGACCTTGGTTTCGGCATAGCCCACGCCCTTGTTGAGCTGGATGTAGCCGCCTTCCTTCTCACCGGTGTGGCTGATGTAGTTCAGCACCGCGCCCGGGGCCTGCGAGGCATAAGTCGCGGCCGAACCGCCGCGCACGCCTTCGATGTTGGCGACCGAGGCGTCGAAGCGGGTCCAGTAGTCGTTGTTGCCGAACTGGATGTCGCCGAACAGCACCGTCGGCAGGCCATCTTCCTGGATCTGGACGAACGGCGAACCACCCGTGGCAACCGGCAGGCCGCGCACCGCGATGTTCGAGTTGCCGCCCGGACCGGCGGTCCCGGCAACCTGGATGCCCGGGATCATGCGATAGAGTTCGGATTCCGAGCTCGGCTTGAAATCTTCGATCAGCTGCGAGTTGATGCTGGTGACCGACACCGAGCTGTTCAGCTGGGTCTTGTCGCGGCCCGAAGCGGTAACCACGATCTCGTCCAGGCTATCGACAGCTTCCTCGGTCGCCGCGGCATCCTGCGCGAGCGCGGGCATCGCGTAAACGGTCATGACGGCCAGCGACGCAGCCGAGACACAGCTTCTCAGCACGGATTTCTTCATAAACCTCTCCCTCACTCAAGGATCGCAGTACGCTTGCACGTTGCAAGTCGGGATGGCGAGTGACACAAGCAACAATCGATTGCAAATAGAATCTGCAATCGATTGTTGTAGAGGTTGCACTGTGACGTTCATGCAACATCGGTGGTTGACAGGCGCGCCGCGCGCAACGCATCACATCGCCAATGACCCAGAGTTCACCGCCCCCCGGACGGATCCGCAACATTGCCGAACTGGCCCGCCTGGCTGGCGTTTCCGCCGGCACGGTTTCGCGTGCGCTGGCCGGCAAGACGCTGGTGAACAAGGACACACGGGAACGCATCCAGGCGCTGGCGCGGGAGCACGGCTTTCGCCCCAACCAGATGGCGCGCCGGCTGCGCGTGCAGGAAACCCGGGTAATCGGCGTGGTCGTGCCGCTGGGGCATGAACAGCGCCAGCACCTGTCCGACCCGTTCTTCATGGCCATCCTGGGGCATCTGGCCGATGCCCTGACGGAAAACGGCTATGACATCATGCTCAGCCGCGTGATCCCCGATGCGGATGACTGGCTGGAACGGATTGTCGATTCCGGCATGCTGGACGGTGTCCTGCTGATCGGCCAGTCCAACCAGTACGACGCGATCGAGCAGGTGGCCAAACGCTATCGCCCGATGGTGGTGTGGGGCAGCAACCGGCCCGGCGCGGCCCAGTGCACGGTCGGCGTCGACAACCGGCTGGGCGGGCGGCTGGCGGGCGAATGCCTGATTGCCCGGGGCTGCCGCAACCTGGCCTTTCTGGGCGAGATCGACGCGATCGAACTGAACGAACGGTTTCTGGGGCTGTGCGATGCGGCCAGCGCCGCTGGTCTGCCCCAGCCAAAGCCGCTGCACGTGCACCTCGCCTCCGATGTCATGGCCGAGGAGATCGCGGCCCATGTCGCCGCCTTCAACGGGACGATCGACGGGATCGCGGCTGGTTCGGACCTGATTGCCATGAACACGGTTCGCGCGCTGGCTGATCGCGGAATTGTCGTACCGGGCGACATTGCCGTCACCGGGTTCGACGACCTGCCGCTGGCCGAACAGATCATCCCGCGCCTGACCACGATCAGCCAGCATATCGCCGAAGGGGCGCGGGCCATGGTCGGCGCCCTGTTCGAACGGATCGCCGGTGAAGACGCTCCTTCGGTGGTCATGCGGCCCGAGCTGATCCGGCGCGATACCGCCTAGAGCACTTAAGTGCTCTAAATCAGGACCGATACCGCAGCGACCAGTGTTCGCCCGCCATGCGGTGCTGCATGGTCAGCGCCAGCGTGCCGGTTTCATCCAGCACTTCCACGCTGCCCGCATCCAGCCACAGGGTAAGCGCGCAGGCCGGGTCGAGTTGCGCCCGGCAGACCATGTCCAGAAACGGCGAGACCGGATCACGCCGGGTCACGGCCAGCCGGTCCCCCTGCCGTTCCAGCACCAGCAGCCGCCCGTCGGCATCGCCGATCGCAAGGGTCAGGTCCATTCCGCCCGGCAGTGCAAGGCGCGCGGCGGCCGGGATCGTTGCCGCATCCAGCGCTGCCGCCGGAACCGCGCGCACCGCCGCGGGCTCCTGTTCCTGGCGCAGCCGATAGCCGTTGCCCGACCGCACCAGTGACAGGCGGCGCGGCACGCTCATCGCGCCGCGCCAGCCTTGCTGCGGCAACCGGCCCTGATAGGCGTGGTTGCCCATCCAGCCGATCCACACCGGCCGGCCGGCTGCATCGCGCGGTTCGTGCCAGGCAATCGCGGCGTAGAAATCGCTGCCCATGTCCAGCACCTGCCAGCCGCCCGCATCGGGTGTGAAGCGGATGCCATCGAACGTCCCGGTCAATCCCAGCGCACCCGATCCCGGCGCGCCGCGCAGCACGTCCACCTTGAACAGCCAGCGCGTTTCGCCAGCGCCCTCGACCGGCAGTTCGATCAGCAGCGGGCATTCCCAGATCTCGCCCGCCGCGCCCAGGGTGGGGATTTCCGAGAGTTCTTCCCAGGCTTTCAGGTCCGTCGAGCCATAAAGCAGCGCGCGCTGTTCGTTGGACAGCACCACGACCATGATCCAGCGCTGCGACGCCGCGTGCCAGAACACGTTCGGATCGCGGAAATCCTCCATCTGCCGGTCCAGCACGGGGTTGCCGTCAAACTTGTGCCAGTTGCGCCCGTGGTCGGTGCTCCACGCCAGGCACTGCGACTGGTGCGCCGGACCGTTCACCACCGCCCCGGTGTAAAGCGCCACCATCGCATCGCGGCCCAGCCCGGCGCTGCCCGCATGGTCGATCACGGCCGAGCCGGAAAAGATCGCGTGCCGCTCATCCTCCAGCAGGGCGGGCGGCAGTTCCTCCCATGCGCCCAGGTCCGGGCTGACCGCATGGCCCCAGCTCATGTGGCCCCAGTCCTCGCCAAACGGATTGTATTGATAGAACAGGTGCCATTCGCCCGCATGATGGACCAGGCCGTTGGGATCGCTCAGCCAGTTGGCTGCGGGTGCAAAGTGATAGCGGGGACGCATGATGTCAGGCCGCAATCGTCACGCTGTCGCCCGCAAAAGTCAGGCGGAACACGGGGGCGGGCGTGCCGCCGAACTGGGCGCGCAGCAATTCGGGCTGCGCGTCAAAGCTGCGGCCCTGCATGCCCCAGTGGTCGATGAAGCTCCACACTTCGTCTTCGCCAGTCACCCACCAGCTATAGCCCTGCGTCGGCTCTGCCGCCGGATTGCCCGCCACCAGCCCGCTGCCGTTGACCGGACGCCACGGGCCGGACAGGCTCTCCGCGACCATCGCGTAAAGCCCGTTCGGCCCCTTGACGCTCTCTGGCGCGAAGGTGCGGGTCTGGGTCGACCAGAACAGGTAATAGCGTCCACCCCGCACCACCACGTGCGCGCGTTCCAGCTCGTTGTTGACGCCCACCGCCTCGACCAGCGGATCGCCCAGCACCCACTCCGTCCCGCGCAGGGTCGCGATGCCGACCACGCCGTTATAGTCGTGGTCGGACCACCCCGCGCTGCCGGTGAACAGCACGTGCCGTTGCCCGGTGGCGGGATCGACGAACCATGCGGGATCGCGGAACGCCTTGATCAGCCCCGGCTTGCCCGATGCTTCGGCGGCAATGGTGTAGCGCGCGCCGTCGGCCCGGACGAGTTCCTCGACGCTGCTCCACTGCCCCGGCCCATCGACGCCCAGCACCCCGCGCGCCACGAACAGGCGCTGCTCGAACGAGGGCGGACCACCGCGCCGGCCCGCAGCGGTGAACAGCAGCGAGACGCTGGCGCCATCGTCATGCAGCACCGCCGAGCCGGCCCATTCGCGCGTGCCGGGGCTGAACCCGTCGGGCATGGCATTGCCATGGTCGCGCCAGCCATCTTCCCCCAGCGAGGCGAGGCGAATGCGCGCGTGATCGTGGCGCTGGCCGGGATCGGGAAAGATCGGCGCGCTCAGGAAGAACCAGTACTGGCGGCCGCCGTGCACCACCGTGCGGCCATCCTCATGCGCCAGCGGCCAGCTGTCCCACAGGTCGATCCCGGGGATGACCGGGCAGACATCGTCCGCGCCGATCAGTGCGATCTCGGTCTGGCCGGGGACGGCAGCAATCGATTGCGGATGCCAGCGTGCGACCCCACCGGGATCAAAGCCGTGCGGTTCCGAAGCGGCGGAGAGGGAATTTTCAATCGCAGTCATTGTCTTACTCCGGCGGCAACCCGCCTGCCTGTTCGTGTCTGATGTCAAGCGGAGCGCCATCGGGCGTCCGGTATCGTTCGCGCAAAGCAGCACTGACGCGCGGCACTTCGCGGGCGGCCAGGACAGCCACGACCGCACCGCCAAAGCCGCCGCCGGTCATCCGCGCGCCGCCCTCGCGGCCAATCACCGCCGTCAGGCTGGCGACCAGGGCATCGACCGCTGGCACGCTGATTTCGAAATCATCCCGCATCGACGCATGGCTGGCTGCGAACAGCCGCCCCAGCGCAGCCAGGTCGCCCGCACCGATCGCCGCGACGGCGGCCTCGGTCCGCGCGATCTCGGTCACCACATGACGCGCCCGGCGGCGCACCACGGGATCGAGATCGGCCGCTTGGACCAAAGCAAGGCTCGCCTCGCGCAGCGACGGCACGGCCAGCGCGGCGACGGCGGCTTCGCAATCGCGGCGGCGCTGGTTGTAGTGGCCATCCACCAGCCCGCGCCGCACGCCGGATTGCACGATCAGCACCGCCCAGTCCGCCGGCAGGGGCACCGTCCGGGTCGCCAGATCGCGGCAATCAAGCAGCAGCGCGCTGCCCGCTTCGCCAGCGGCAACGGCCATCTGGTCCATGATCCCGCAGTGAACCCCGGCCCAGTTGTGCTCCGCCGCTTGCGCCGCGCGGGCAAGGTCACGCGGCGAAGCGGGCAGCGCGCTGGCGGCGGCCTGCACGGCGCGGCCCAGTGCGATGCACAGCGAGGCCGACGAGGACAGTCCCGATCCGCGCGGAATCGACCCCGCGATGGCCAGCTTCGCCCCGCCTGCGGCCAATCCGCGCGCGGCCATTTCGGCGGGCATGCCGCGCAGGTAGGATCGCCAGTCGGCCGGCTGGTGCGGCGCCGCTTCGCCCAGCGTGAAGGCATCGCGGGCGCTGTCCAGATCGAGGGCGATGGCATCGACCCGCCCGCCGCCCTGCGCGCTCCATGCCACGGCGGTTCCGGCGCTGATCGGCATCGGCAGGACCAGCCCGTCGTTGTAGTCGACATGCTCGCCGATCAGGTTGACCCGCCCCGGCGCGAACACCACGCCGTCCGGCGCATGGCCAAACGTGCGGGCAAAGCCATCGCGGGTGCGTTCGATCAGGGTCACGCGCCGATCTCCACCGCGCGCAGGCGCTCCGCCGCGCTTTCGGGGGTGATGTCGCGCTGGGTTTCGGCGAGGAGTTCGAACCCGACCATGTGCTTGCGAACCGAGGCGGAGCGCAGCAGCGGGGGCAGGAAATGGGCGTGGAGCCGCCAGTGCGCGGTGTCGTCGCCCTGCCCGTGGGGGGCGCCGTGCCAGCCCATCGAATAGGGGAAATCGCAGCCGAACAGGCCGTCATAGCGGCGCAGCAAGCGGCCCAGAATTGCGGCCAACGCGGCGCGCGCACCGTCTTCCAGTTGCTCCAGCCGGGCGACAGGATCGCGGGCGATCAGCAGCGTCTCGAACGGCCAGGCGGCCCAGTGCGGGACCACCGCCAGCCAGTGATCGTTGGCTTCGACCACGCGCTCGCCCGCCGCCAGTTCCGCCGCTGCGACATCATCCAGCAGCACGGTCCCCCGCTCTGCCAGCCAGCCCCGCTGGCGGGCGTCTTCGCGCGCCGGGAGTTCGGGGACGAAGTCGCTGGCCCAGACCTGCCCGTGGGGGTGCGGGCTGGAGGCGCCCATCATCGCGCCCTTGTTCTCGAACAGCTGGACATGCGCCCAGCGGGCACCAAGCTCGGCCGAGAGGGCGCACCAGGTGTCCACCACGCGGCGGACCGCGTCCACCGGCAGGCGGGCAAGGGTCTGGCCGTGGTCGGGCGCGAAACAGATCACCCGCGCCTCGCCCGTGGCGGGGCGGGTTTCGAACAGGCTGGCCGCGCCGTCGTCCGCTCCGCCTTCGTCCAGCAGCGCGGCGAAGTCATTGCGGAAGACGAAGGTGCCAGAATAATCCGGGTTCGCTTCCCCGGTCGCGCGGGTGTTGCCGGGGCAGAGGTGGCAGGCGGGATCGTGCGCCGGAGCGGGCGGCGGCGCGGGCGGGGCGGCTTCGCCCTGCCAGGGGCGCTTGGCCCGGTGCGGCGACACCAGCAGCCATTCGCCGGTCAGCAGGTTGCGGCGGCGGTGGGGCAGGTCGGCCAGACTCATGCCGCCACCTTCACGTGAAAGATTGCCACGCTTTCGGCCTTGAGCGGCGGCAGCGGCAAACCCGCGTGGGCCAGCCAAGATCCGCTGAACACCTGCGCGCCGCCATCCCACAGCGCGGGCCGGTGCGCGGCGTGGCCGCCCTCACCGCCCGCGATGCGCAGCAGTTCGATGGTGCAGGCCCCCGCCTCCGCCAGGAACGGCAGACGCAGCGGCTGGGGGCGACGGTCCTGCGCGGGCGCAGCGCGCAGCGCGAACAGCAGGAACTCGTCGCGGCAGCCCTGCGCCTGCCAGACCAGCCCGTCCGCGCCCTCGCCCAGCCAGACCGAACCGCCGTGGAGCAAGGCGCGCCACTGCTTGTGAAACGCGATCCAGCCCGCCAGTTCGGCCCGGTCCGCGTCCGACAGGGCGCGCGGGTCCAGCTCCACCCCGAAATGCCCCGGCATGGCAACGGCGGCGCGGAAGCCCATCGACTGTCCGCGCCCGGTAGCGTGCGCGGGGCTGGCGCCGATATGCGATCCCATCACTTCGGGCGGCAGGAACGCCAGGAACCCGCGCTGGATGCCGACCCGGCTGACCGCGTCGATGTTGTCGCTGGTCCAGAAGCGGTGGGTATGGGCCGCGATCCCCGCGTCCGAGCGTCCGCCGCCGCCCGCGCAGCTTTCGATCTCCACCAAGGGATGCGCGGCGCGCAGCCGCGCCAGCAACGCATAGGTCCCCGCCACTTGCGCCGCACCGCCAGCGGGCGCGAGATCGCGGTTGTGATCCCATTTGAGGTAACTGATCGGCAGATCCCGCAGCAGTGCATCGAGCGCGCCGAACAGATAGTCCCGCACCTCCGCGCGGCGCAGGTCCAGCACCAGCTGGCTGCGCGCGGTCGGATGCTCCCGCCCCGGCAGCGCCCAGTCCGGGTGCGCGCGGTAGAGGTCGCTGTCGGGATTGACCATTTCGGGTTCAACCCACAGCCCGAATTCCATCCCCAGCGCGACCACCCGGTCGGCCAGCGGCTTCAGCCCGTCCGGATACTTGACCGGATCGGCGGTCCAGTCTCCCAGCCCGGCTGTGTCGTCATTGCGCGCCCGGAACCAGCCATCGTCGAGGATGAAGCGTTCGATCCCCACGCCCGCCGCCGCTTCGGCCAGCGCGGCGATCCGATCGGCATCGTGGTCGAAATAGCAGGCTTCCCAGCTGTTGAGGTGGACAGGGCGCGGGCGCATCGCCCCGCCCGGCCAGTCCAGCCGCGCGCGCACCGCGGCGTGGTGCTGCGCCATCGCACCATTGCGGCCCTGCGTCGACAGGCCAAGGATCGCCTGCGGGGCGGTGTAACTTTCGCCCGGTTCCAGCGTGACTTCACCCGGCAGCAAGGCCGCGCCCGCGCTCAGCACCCACGCGCCTTCGTCGTCACGCTCCACGGACAGGCGCGCATCGCCCGACCAGGCGAGTTGCAGCGCCAGCACCGTGCCGGAGGCATGATTCGCCCCGGCTTCGAGCACCACCAGCCCCGGCGCGCCGCCATGCCCGGTGAGGCCCCGGCGACCTTCGCGCAGCCATGTCTGCTGCGGCATGGCTTCGGTCACTTCGACCAGTTCGGCATTGTGCCGCCCGCGCCACGACACGATCCGGTCAGACGCTGACGACAGCGGCAGCAGCGCGCTGGCGAGCCAGTCCACGCCCACGGCCTCAGTCCCCGCATTGGTCAGCATGGCATCGCACAGGATCGCTCCGCCGGGGGCCAGCGTGAAGCGCTGCTCCAACGCCAGCCCTTCGGCCACATCGGCCAGCCGGACCACAATCGCGCCCTCGCTATGCTCCACCGCCGCCGCGCCAAATGCGGGCACCAGCGTGCGGCCCGCCCGGCGCAGCGCCACCGCTGCCGGGCCGAACCACCCCAGCCCGGCAGGCGGCACGGTCGCCAGCGGCACATCGCCGTCCAGCGAGAACGAGGCCGCCGTGCGGGTATCGGCCAGCGCGGCCAGCCCGGCGGGATCGACCCGCGCGCCCAGGTGCCGCCACAGCGGCGCACCCGTGGCGCGGCATTCCAGCACCAGGCTGGCCTGCTCCGAATGGATCGAGGCGAGCGAACCGCTCACGCCGCGGCCAGTTCCGGCGCACGGGCCGAGGCGCGGCCTTCGGGCACCCACAGCACCGCCAGCGCGGCGAGGAACATGCACACGCCCGATACCGTCAGCACATTGCGCGGATCGTGGCCCAGCAGGTGGTCATAGGCGCCCAGCCCGATGGTCACGAAGCCCAGGTTCAGCTCGCTCATCACCGCCGCGAACACCAGCATCGGGATCACGATCATCATGTTGAAGATGCCCATGTAAACGCCCGTGCGCTGCGGCGGGATCGCGTTCGACAGGATCACATAGGGATTGCCCATGATCGAACCCCAGGCAAGGCCGGTACCGATGGCGGGCAGGAACAGCATGGCCTTGTCGGTAACGTGCGGGATGCTGAGGAACGCGATGCCGCCGGCGATCAGGCACAGCGCGTGGAGCGGCCCCGCGCCCCAGCGCCGGGCCAGCGGCACCATCAGGAAAGCCCCCAGGAATGCCACCGCGTTATAGAACGCCGCCATTTCGCCATTGGTCAGCACCGCGCTGCGGAACGCGGAGCTGGTCGGATCGGCAGTGTTGTAAACGCTGCGTCCGATCGAATAGATCACATAGCCCCAGTACCCCGACATCGCGAACCACTGGAACAGGCTCATCACCGCCAGCTTGCGCATCGCGGGCGGCATATCGCGGATCGCGCAGCCGATTTCGGCGAACGTCGCGGCCACGCCCTTGGGCTGGGCTTCGATATGCGCACGTTCCTCTGCCGTCAGCGGCAGTTCGCGCACGCGCAGCACCGACCACAGGATCGTCGCCAGCGACAGCACCGCGCCGATCATGAACACGACGCGCGTGGTGTAGGGAATGTTGTGTTCGTCCACCCAGTCCTGGCTCATCCCGAACCACACCAGCAGCGACGGCGTGAGGAACGCGAGGCACTGGGCGAGGCCGGTGAACGCGCTTTGCGTCAGGAACCCGGCCTGCCGCTGGTTGGGGTTCAGCCGGTCCGATACATAGGCGCGGTAGGGCTCCATCGTGATGTTGTTGCCCGCATCCAGAATCCACAGGACCGATACGGCCATCAGGATCGAACTGGACAGCGGCATGAAGAACAGCCCCAGCGAACACAGCAACGCGCCGATCAGGAAATAGGGCGTGCGCCGCCCCCACCGGCTTTGCGTGCGGTCGCTCATCGCGCCGATGATCGGCTGGATCAGCAAGCCGGTGATCGGCCCGGCGAGTTGCAGGATCGGCAGCTGGGATTCGTCCGCTCCCAGATAGCTGTAGATCGGCCCCATGTTGCCCTGCTGCAGGCCAAAGCTGAACTGCAGCCCCAGAAAACCAAGGTTCATCTCCAGAATGCGTGGCAGCGACAACTGCGGACGATGGCTTTCCATGGCAAACTCCCCAGTGCTCTTGATGGCACAGGCGGCTGCTTGTGTCACAGCTTGCCCGCGTTGACAACAATCGATTGCAATAGGCGGTTGAGAGGCGGACCAAGGGGCCGGGAAGCGCCGATTTCCGCCGCGCGGATGCGCAAACGTATTCACTTCGCTGCGTTGCAAAAGAATCGCTAGCCGGTAGGCTCTTTGTTCCCCCCTCGGCGCGGGGTTATCCGGCCGCGCCTGCCAGCCAGTGAGGGCATGATGAGCCTGTCTGCCAACCTTGCCGCCCGCCTCCAGGAATTGCACGGCCGCACGGCGGAAACGCCGCTGTTCAACCCGGTGTTCCAGCTGGGGCTGGAACTGTCGCGCCAGCTGGAAAGCGGGGCGCTGGGGCTGGATGACATCGCCGCACTGGTGGCAGAACTGGAATGCGACGGGCTGATGGCGCGCGCGGCCCGGCTGGAGCGGCTGGTCGCCCCGGTCGATCCCGATGCCAATGCCGCGCGGCTCGACAGCCTCGCCGATGCGCCCGATTTTGCGACCTTCGCGGCGCGCTGGCGGCAACCGCTGGCGCACGTGGTGTTCACCGCGCACCCCACCTTCCTGCTCAGCCGCGCGCAGGCCGCCGCCGTGGCAGAGGCGGCTTCCAGCGGGGACATTTCCACCGCCACCGCCTGCACCGCGCCCCATGCGCGCGATGCGATCACGCTGGACAGCGAACACGATGACGCGATGGCCGCGCTGGCGCGCGCACACGCCGCGCGCGATGCGATCAACGCCCGCCTGCTCTCCGCCGCGCGGGCGCGCTGGCCGCTGCACTGGCGCACGCTGGCGCCGCTGCCGCTGCGCTTTGCCCACTGGGTGGGCTATGACATGGACGGGCGCACCGACATTTCGTGGAACACCTCGCTGCGCTATCGGCTGGCGGAAAAGGCCGCACGGCTGGCGGCCTATGCCGCCCAGCTGGAACAGGCCGCGCCCGATGTGGCGCTGCGCCTCGCCCGGGCCAGCGCCTATGCCGCCGCGATGTCGGCCCGGTTCGGCGCCGACCTTTCCGATCCCGCCGCGCTGTCGGACGCGGCCAACACGCTGACCGCTGACCATCCCGACAAGCTGACCAGTCTGGCCGGCGTGATTGCCGAGCTGGAAGCGCAGGCCGCCAGCGCCGATGATGCCACCGCCGAAGCCCTGCTGGTCGCCGCCGCCGCGATGCGGGCCGACGGGCTGGGGATGGGCTGGATCCACTTCCGGGTGAACAGCTCGCAGCTGCAAAACGCGATCCGTCGCCGGATCGATCCCACCGGCAAGCTCGACCTCGCCAGCCAGGCCGCCTTGATGCGGATGCGCGAGCTTTTGGCCGAGGCCAGGCCGCTGCGGGCCAATTTCGCCGCGCTGGCGATCGAGAATTCCACCGCCGTGCGCCAGTTCCTCGCGATGGCGCAGATCATCCGCCACATCGACGGCGACGCGCCGATCCGGATGCTCGTGGCCGAATGCGAACAGCCGACCACCGTGCTCGCCGCGCTCTATTTCGCGCGGCTGTTCGGGATTGCCGACAAGGTCGATGTCTCGCCCCTGTTCGAGACCGAGAGCGCGCTGGAACACGGCGGGCGGTTCCTCGACGCGCTGCTGGCCGAGCCGGCCTATCGCGAATACGCGCAGCGGCGGGGGCGCGTGTCGGTGCAGACCGGGTTTTCCGACGCGGGCCGCTTCGTCGGCCAGATCCCCGCCGCGCTCGCCATCGAGCGCCTGCAAGGGCGGCTGGCCGAGGCGATGGCCGCCAACGGCCTGTCGGACGTCGCCGCGCTGATCTTCAACACCCACGGCGAGAGCATGGGGCGCGGCGCGCATCCCTCCAGCTTTGCCGACCGGCTGGAATGGCCGCTCTCCCCCTGGGCGCGGCGGCGGTTCGTGCGCTCCGGCATCCGGCTGGAGCCGGAAGTGAGCTTTCAGGGCGGCGATGGCTATCTGTTCTTCGGCACCCCGGACCTTGCGCTGGCCACGCTGACCCGGTTCATGGAACTGGCGCCCGCGCAGACCGATCCCGATGCGCCGACCGACCCGTTCTATCGCCGCACCGACCTGAGCCTCGATTTCTACCGCGCGATCCGCCGCCAGCAGCAGGGGCACCTCGCAAGCGCGACCTATTCGCGCGCGGTCACCGCGTTCGGGCTGGGCTTGCTCAACGACACCGGCAGCCGCAAGTCGCGCCGCCAGTCAGACCTTGCCGCCGACCGCCAGATGAGCCTGCGCCAGATCCGCGCGATCCCGCACAACGCGGTGCTGCAACAGCTGGGCTATCCGATCAACGTGATCGCCGGGTTCGGCTCCGCGGCCGAGGGCAATTACGAGGAAATGGCCGCCCTGCTGCGTGCATCGGCGCGCGGGCGGCAGCTGGTGCGGCTGGTCCGCGCGGCCAATGCGCTGGCCAGCATCAAGACGGTTGCCGCCTATGGCGAGCTGTTCAACTCCGCCTACTGGGCCAGCCGCCCCTATCGCGGCGACGAGGCGCAGATTTCGGATGCCTGCCTGGCGCTGGCCGAATACCTGACCAAGGATGACCGCACCGGCGTGTTCCGCCGCCTCGCCTCGCGCCTCAGGGTCGATGCGCTGAAGCTGCACCGGCTGCTGGCGCTGATCCCGGACGAGGCCCCGCTGGACGGGCGCGAGCAGACCCGGCGGGAACTGGGCATCCTGCAGGCGCTGCGGCTTGCGCTGTTCCAGCACATGTTCCTGCGCGCCGTATCCGTCCCGGCGTTCAGCCGCGCCAACGACATCGCGCGCGAGGACGTGCTGGAAATGGTCTTCACCCTGCGCGTAGACGAGGCGCTGGCCCAGCTGCGCCGGGCGTTCCCGGTCAGCTTCCCCGGGATCGAGGACTTCACCGTGTCCGAGCCGACCGATTACCCGGACGACGCCGCCACCGGTTACGAAGCGATCCACCGCGACTTCATCGAGCCGATCGAAGCCGCCAACGCGCTGGCCCTGCGGATCACGACGGCGGTTGCCAACGTGTTCGGCGCGCATGGGTAGGGAGCGGGACGGCACAGCAACGGGCGGGCCGGATGGCCCGCCCGCACCCACCAATTACGCAGGCCGCCGCGCGAACAGGCCGAAGCCGGCGATCACGGCATAGCACGCCGCCGGCAGTGCCAGCGCCAGCGCCAGGCTGCCCGTGGTGTCCGCGACCACGCCCGTCAGCAGCGGCACGACCGCCCCGCCGAAGATCGCGACGTTGATGATCCCCGAACCGTCCGCCGCGCGCGGGCCCAGCTTTTCGCAGGCCAGCGTAAAGATCGTCGGGAACATGATCGAGTTCATCAGGCCAATGGCGAGCAGGCTGTAGCCCGATACCGCGCCCGTGGTGGCCGTCGACAGCGCGATCAGCGCAATCGCGCCCACCGACACGCCCGCCAGCACCAGGCCGGGGCTGACCAGCCGCAGCACGACCGAACCGATGAACCGGCCGACCATCGCGCCGCCCCAGTACATCCCGATTAGCTTGCCCGCATCCTGTTCCGCCAGCCCCATCACGTGCGGCTGCATCAGGTAGTTCACGATCAGCGAACCGATCGCCACTTCGGCCCCGACGTAGAGGAAGATGCACAGCGCGCCATAGCCAAAGCGCGGACGCTTCAGCAGGTCCAGCCCGGCCAGACCGGCGCTGGCTTCGTGCTTTTCGCCCTTCAGCTTGTTGCGGAACATCCACACCACCGCGGCAACCACCGCCAGCGCGGCGGCAAGGCCAAGGTAGCCGTTGACGATCGCCTGGCTTTCGGCGGTGCGATAGGCATCCAGTTCCGCGCCCGAGAGCTGGTCGGCACTGACGCTGGCCAGGCTGCCGAGGATCAGGATCGAACCGACAATCGGGAACACCGTGGTCCCCAGCGAGTTGAACGCCTGCGCAAAGGTCAGGCGGCTGTGGACCGTATCCGGCTTGCCCAGCAGCGAGATCAGCGGGTTCGACACGACCTGCACGATCACCACCCCGCTGGCGAGCACGAACAGCGCGAACAGGAACACGCCATAGGTCGCCGTCTGGCTGGCCGGGATGAACAGCAGGCACCCCGCCATCATCGTCAGCAGGCCCGCCACCGCGCCGCGCATGTAGCCGATCTTCTTGACCAGCCGCGCGCCCGGAATGCCGATCACGGCATAGGCGGTGAAGAAGCAGAACTGCACCAGCATCGCCTGGGTGAAGTTCAGCGTGAAAAGTTCCTTCAGCTTGGGGATGATCACGTCGTTCAGCGACGTGATCCCGCCAAAGATGAAGAACAGCGCCATCACGAACAGTTGCAGCTGCGGCGCGTCGATCTGGCCGCTGTCGTGGCCAAGCGGCACCGGGTCGGCGCTGCTCAGCTCGGTCATGGTGGGGGGCAGGGCCATCTGATTTCTCTCCTCGTGCCGCGACGTGTTAACGTTCTCAATATTGCCTAATGGGATGCCGCAAGTGGCCCGTCCCGGCAACTGCAAAAGTCCCGATTCCGCCCCGGACGGGCATAGGCATACGTAATCACGCCGGATGCTCCGCCCGTGCCCGCCCTTGTCCCGACCGTCCGGCCGCCAGCGCGAACAGCGCGATCAGCCCATAGGCCGCCGCCGGGACCACGAATGCCGCGCTCAGGCTGACCGCATCGGCCAGTCGCCCGACCAGCAGCGGCAGCGCCGCCCCGCCGACAATGGCAAGGCACAGCAGGCCCGAGGTGGACGACGGCGCCGCGTCGGACCGTTCCAGCGTCAGCGTGAAGATCGTCGGGAACATGATCGAATTGAACAGGCCGACGGCCAGCGCGGCATAGCCCGCCAGCGGCCCGGCTCCGGTCAGCACCACAAGGCACAGCGCCGCCGCAGTCCCGGCGCAGCCCACCAGCAGGCGCGGCGCGGCCACCCGGGTCAGCACCACGCTGCCGATCAGCCGCCCGGCCAGCGCCCCGCCCCAGTAGAAGTTGGCGAGATAGCGCCCGCCCTGTTCCAGCGGCAGGTCCAGCACGCCCGGCTGGTGCAGGAAGTTGATCATGATGCTGCCGATGGCGACTTCCGCCCCGACATAGAGCGCGATGGCCCCCGCCCCCAGCAGCGCCCAGCGCGACCGGAGCGCGGCCAGCACCGAGGCCTCCGGCGCGGGCGGGATCAGGGCGGCGGCAGCCTCGATCCGGCGGCGCTGGCTCCACACGAACACCGCGACCACCAGCAACAGCGCGGCCATGATCCCGAACGCCCCGGCGACGGCGGAGAGCGCCTCGGCCCGGCTCGCCGCGTCGGTCAGCACGCCCTGCCGCGCCACCATCGCCGCATCGCCCAGCATCAGCGTCGATCCGTAATGGACCCCCAGCACCACCCCCAGCGAATTGAAGGTCTGCGCGAACGTCAGCCGGAAATGGCTGGTCCGCTGCGGGCCGAGCGCGGCGGCAAGCGGGTTGGCAGCGACTTGCAGCGTGGTGATCCCGCTGGCCAGCACGAACAGCGCGGCGAGGATTGGCGCATACATCCCCAGCCCGGTCGCCCCGCGCACCAGCAGGCAGCCCGCCACCATCGTCGCCAGCGCGGCAATGATCGTGCGGACCGGCCCGATCCGGTTGCCCAGCGCCGCCGCCGGCAGCGCGATCAGCCCGCTGGCGAGGAAGAACACCAGCTGGGTCAGCAGCGCCTCGGTATAGCTGAGCCGGAACGCCGCGCGCAGCGCCACGATCAGCGGATCGTTGTTCGAACAGATGAAGCCCCACGCGAAGAACAGCATCGTGACCGAGAGGAACGCGCCGGTAATTCCCAATGCGCGCAGCCGTTCGATCATCGGGCGGTTCCTTCATCCGGCCACACCAGCGTCAGCACTTCACCCGCCGGGACCGACAGCTGCCATGCCCTGCCGCCGCTGCGGATGGCAAGCGCAGCGGCAGACTTGCCCCCGTTGCGCAGCACCAGCGCCAGCGTTCCATCGGGATTGCGGAACGCGGCGTGGCGCACGTCAGCGCCGCCGCCGCTGCTGGCCACCCGCCGCGCGCCGGGGCGGACGAACCGGCTGACATGGCCCAGCACGTAATATTCGACATTGCGGGTGACCGCGCCGCTGCGGCTGTCGATCGTCACCACGCCCCGGCAATCGCCGCAACCGCCCAGATGCGGGCCGTAAGTCTCATCCAGCGCAAGGTTCCACAGCAGCGTGCCCCTGGATCCGGCGCGGCTGGGGGCAATGATCAGGTTGTCGATCATCCAGCCCAGCGTCTCGCCCCAGTTCGGCGCCCATTGCCCGCCCGAACACTCGGTAAAGAACACTTCCTTGTCCGGGTGCGCGCGGCGCACGGTTTCCATCGCGGCGGGATCGCCCGCATAGCAGTGCCACGCCACGCCCGCGACGAATGGGTTGGCCACCGGATCGGCCAGCACGGCCAAGGGTTGCTGCGGCTGGTCCCAGTTGTGATCCCAGTCGAGCACGCGCACCGGATTCTTGCGCTGTGCCAGCAGCGGCCCCAGGTGCTGGCCGATGAACGCCGCGCGCGCCGCCGGGGGCACGCGCATGCCGGGATAGTTGGCGGGTTCGAAATCCGGCTCGTTCTGGACCGAGACATAGCGCACCGGCAGCCCCGCCGCGTCCATCGCATCCAGATAGCGCGCGAAATAGCGGGCATAGGCGCCGTAGTGTTCGGGTCTCAGCTGCCCTTTGATCAGGCTGGCGCTGTCCTTCATCCACGCGGGCGCGCTCCACGGCGAGGCCATCAGGACCAGATCGGGGTTCACTGCCCGCGCCGCCTGCGCCATCGGGATCTGCGCGGCCTCGGCCTCCGCCATCGAAAAGCGGGTTAGCTGCAGATCGGTTTCGCCCGGGGACAAGTCGTTCAGGCTGTAGTGTTTGACCGAGAAGTCCGACGCGCCAATCGGCAGGCGCATGAAACTGAGCGCGAGGCCATCGGTTCCGAACAGCTCGCGCAGCAGGGCCTCGCGCGCGGCCGGGGTCAGCTTGTCGCGCAGCAGCAGCGCGGAGGAATCGGTCATCGCCGCGCCGAAGCCGACGATCTCCTGATCCGGCTGGCCGGGATCGATCACCAGTTCGTCCACCACAGACGTGGCGGCAGGCAGCGCGGGGATGTCGGCCTGCCGCTCCAGCTTGCGCGAGGCGTCCGCGCTGCTCGCCCAGACGGCCATCTTGGGGGCGCGATCGGGCAAGGTCTGGCACGCGGATAGCGCCAGTGCGGCCAGCGCAGCCAACCCGCGGCGCAGGGTCATGCCGCCGCCGGGCAGGTCTTGGCAACGTATTCGGCGTGCGTGGGCATTACGGCCACGCATTTGCCGATCACGGCCGCGATATTGCCCAGGTACTGGGCGATCTGCGCGTCGCTCTTGATATCGACCAGCGGATCATGGCCGCGCGGGATCATGCCCTGTCCCAGCAGGACCTGAATCCAGCTTTCCTCGGCAAACAGCTCCTCGTCCTCGCGGAAGATGCGGCCATTGGCCATCCACAGGTCCAGCTTGCGCTGCAGGGTATCGGGCACTTCCATCGTCCGGCAATAGTCCCAGAACGGCGTGTCGCGGCGCTCGGTCGCCTTGTAGTGCAGGATGATGAAATCGCGGATGCGTTCGTATTCGAAGTCGGTCTGGCGGTTGAATTCGGCAATCGTCGCGGCATCGAACCCGGCGTCGGGCAGCAGGCGGACCATGCGGATGATCCCGGATTGCACCAGATGCAGGCTGGTCGATTCCAGCGGTTCCAGAAAGCCGCCCGCCAGCCCGATGGCGACGCAGTTCTTGTGCCACAGCTGCTTGCGCTTGCCGGCCTTGAATTCGACCCGGAACGGATCGGCGCGGGGCGCGCCGTCAAGGTTCGCCAGCAGCACGCGTTCGGCCTCGGCATCGTCGATGAACTGGCTGGAATAGACGTGGCCATTGCCGGTGCGGTGCTGCAGCGGAATGCGCCACTGCCAGCCCGCGCCGTGCGCGGTGGAGCGGGTGTAGGGGGTGAAGTTTTCCGAGCGCTCGCACGGCACCGCAACCGCCCGGTCACACGGCAGCCAGTGCGACCAGTCCTCAAACCCCACGCCCAGCGCCTGGTTGATGAACAGGCCGCGAAAGCCGGAGCAATCGACGAACAGGTCCGCGCCGATCACTTCGCCGTCGTCCAGCGTCACGCTGTCGATGAAGCCATCCTCGGCGCGCAGCGTCACGTCCACGATCTTGCCCTCGCGCCGCCGCACGCCGCGTTCCTGCGCATAGGCCGACAGGAACCGTGCGAACAGCGAGGCGTCGAAGTGGAACGCGTGGGCGATCTGGCTGAGCGGGCTGTCGCCCATCTGGGTTTGCGCGCGGACGAACTTGTTTTCCAGCGCGGCGGCGGTGTTGATCGAATAGGCGGCGAAATCACCGGCACGGCCCTGCGCGTGGGCCTTCAGCCAGTAATGGTGCATCCGCAGCCATTCCCAGTCCTGCCCGATCACGCCGAAGCCGTGGATATAGCTTTGCCCCTGCTTCCACCAGTCGACGAACTGGATGCCCAGCTTGAAGCTGCCCTGGGTGCGGGCCATGAACTCGTTCTCGTCCAGCCCCAGCAGCTCGTTGTATTTCTTGATCGCGGGGATCGTCGCCTCGCCCACGCCGATCGTGCCGATATCCTCGGATTCGACCAGCACGATCTCGTACAGGCCCTGGAACAGCCGCGCGAGCAGCGCTGCCGTCATCCACCCGGACGAGCCGCCCCCGGCGATAAGAATGCGCTTGATCGGCGTCATGTGCGGCCCTCTCCTCTGGCGCGGTTCTAGGCGCGGCTTGCGATCAGGGGCAAGCCGCCGGGATCGGCGTTTCCACCAGCTTGCCGGTGCTGCGCGGCGCGCGGTAGGACAGGCCGTGCCCGCGCGCGAACAGCGCCTCGCCCGCCGGTTCGCCCGTGGTCAGGCAGGGGGTGCTGGGCCAGTTGAACGACAGCCGCCCGCTGAAATCGAGGCTGTTTCGGCCCGCCAGCAGATCCGCCAGCGCCCCCGCCTCGGTCCCCGGCAGGAACGCCGCGACGAAGGCGTCGCTGCGGTTGATCAGGTCGGTCGCATAGACCGTGCGGCCCGAATAGAGCACCGACACCACCGGCACCCCGCGCCCGCTGACCTTGCCCAGCAGCGCGGCCTGCTCCGGATATTGCAGGCCATGCGCCAGCGGCGTCGGCCAGCGCACATCGCCCTTCATTTCGGCGTGCGGGGTTTCGCCCAGCACTGCCACCACGGCATCGAACTTGCCCGGCGCAAACGCGCTGCCATCGGCGGAGAACGTGACGTTTTCCGCGCCATAGACCCGGCGCAGCCCGTCGAGCAGGGTTTCGCCCACCGGATAGTCGCGGTTGTCGGTTTCATCGCCCTGCCAGGTGATCGACCAGCCACCCGCCTGATCGGGAAAGCTGTTTGCCGATTTACCCACCACCAGCAGCCGCTTGCCCGGCTTCAGCGGCAGCGCGGCGGCATCGTTCTTGAGCAGGACGGCGGACTTGCGCACCGCTTCCTGTGCCAGCGGGCGATCGACCAGCGCGCTGGCATCGCCGGTCAGGCGGCTGGCGGACACCGGCTTGTCGAACAGCCCGGTGCGGAATTTCACGCGCAGGATGCGGGTTACCGCATCGTCGATCCGCGCCATGCCCACACGCCCTGCGCGCACGTCGGCCACGGTGCGTTCGATGAAGGTCTTCCAGTTGTCGGGGACCATGAACAGGTCGATCCCGGCGTTGATCGCCTGCGGGCAATGGTCGCGCTCGCAGCCCGCCACCTGTTCGATCGCGTTCCAGTCGGACACCACCAGCCCGTCAAAATTCAGTTTCTGCTTGAGCACGCCGGTCACCAGCGCGCGGTTGCCGTGCAGCTTGCCCAGCGGCTCCGTCCCGCCCGGCGCCCACGAGTTGTAGCTGATCATCACCGTGGCCGATCCGGCATCGAGCGCGGCGTAATAGCCCGCGCCGTGAACGGCGGCGAGCTTTGCGGGGTCGCTGCGGTTCTCACCCTGATCGACGCCCTGGAACGTCCCGCCATCGCCGATGAAGTGCTTCACGCTGGCGGCCACATCGCCTTCGCCGGTCAGTTCGCCCTGCAGCCCGCGCACCAGCGCCCCGCCCAGTTTCGCGACCACGGCGGGATCGCTGGAATAGCCTTCATAGGCGCGGCCCCAGCGCTGATTCTCCACCACGGAGACGGCGGGCGCGAAGGCCCAGCTGATCCCGGTGGCGCGGACCTGCTTCGCGGTCGCCCGCCCGATCCGCTGGACCAGATCGGCATCGTTCGCCGCGCCCAGTCCGATGTTGTGCGGGAACATTGTTGCCCCCACCACGTTGTTGTGGCCGTGGACGGCGTCGGTGCCCCAGATCAGCGGGATCTTCACCGCCATGTCGGTCGCCAGCGCCGCCTTGGCATAGGCGTCGGCCAGATTGGTCCAGTCGGCCAGGCTGGCGTGCTTGTTCATCCCCGGCCAGGCCCCGCCGCCGTTCAGGATCGAACCGATGTAGTATTGGCGCACCTGATCGGGCGTGATCGAGCGGATTTCGGCCTGGGTCATCTGCCCGACCTTCTGCTCCAGCGTCATCCCCGCCACGATCTGCGCAATCCGCGCTTCCATGGCCGGATCGACCGGCTGGGTCGCCGCGCGGGCCGGAAACGCGGCGATGATTTCCGCCTCGCGGGCACTCCATTCAGGCGCTGGCAATTCAGCCGCAGGCGCCGCCGGGACCGAGACGGGTTCGCGCGAACCGCCGCAGGCCGTCAGCAAGGCGATCAGCGGAAGGGAAAGCAAAGCCTGCGCGCGCGGGGAATATGCCAAGGTAACACCTTTTCAATTCGGCGGCAGCAAGGGCCGCGTGGCACGGCGACAGGCCGGAGTCCTCAAATCCGCTGCGGCACCCGGCTGAATGTGGGTACCGCAGCGCCTCCGGCCTGCCTGTGCGACCCGATCAGGTCACCTGATCCGGGCTGTGGATGATCAGAACCGGTAGCCGAAGCCGACCAGGAACTGCCGTCCGTACTTCTCATAGGTTTCGGGCAGGAAGCTGCCGTCCGCCGTCTTGGCCCCGCCACCATCGACGCCCAGCCGGGTGCGATAGGGGGAGTCGGTCAGGTTGTTGGCCTGCAGCAGGATAGACAGACCGCTGAGCGAGGAATCCTCGCCAAAGGTATAGCCAATCTGCGCGTCCAGTTGCTTGTCCGCGAGGATTTCGGTCGCGCCGCGCGCGGCGAACAGCTGGACGACTTCGCCCTTGAAGGCCGAACGATAGCGATAGCTGGCGCGGGCCTGGAATCCGCCCTTTTCGAAGTAGCCGGTCAGGTTCCACACCGTGCCCGACAGGCCCGGAATGCGGGTGGCCTGCACGGTCGCCGCGTTGGTCGACGCGGTCGGGCGCAGGTTCGACTTGGTATAGGCATAGCTGCCGATGATCCCGAAGCCATCCAGCACCGAAGCCAGCTTGCCCAGACCCAGCGCACCGGAAAGCTCGATGCCCTGAATGTAACCGCCCTTGCCGTTGGCCGGCTGGTTGATCTGGCCCAGCGTGCTGACCGTGACGCCCGCCGGGATGATCGCCGTGGTCGGCATCTGGAGGCCAGTGAAGTCGAACTTCTGGCTCTGGGTGTAGATGTAGTTGTCCAGATGCTTGTGGAAGCCCGCGATCGAGACATAGCTCGACTTGTCGATGTACCATTCGTACGCGACGTCGATGGCCTTCGCGCGCCACGGTTCGAGCAGGGCGTTGCCGCCGTTGCCGTTCCACGGGTTGATCGTCCCGCCCGGCTGGCAGTTGACCGACGAACCGCCCGCCCCCGCGCAGGGGTTGCTGAACGAGGGGATGAACGAGGCGCGCATTTCATCCATGCGCGGACGCGCCAGCACCTTCGACGCGGCCAGGCGCAGGCGATGCCCGCCACCCAGGTCGAGGATCAGGTTCAGGCTGGGCAGCCAGTCGGTATAGCTGGCAGACTTCGACACCGGCGTCACCACGCGCGGGGTGACCGCCGTGTTGATCGCGAAGCCATCGGACTGCTGCTTCTGGTGGACCATCTGCAACCCGATGTTGCCGCGCAGCGGCCCGGCTTCCAGCTGCAGCTTGGCGCGGGCGGTGAAGATGTCTTCCTCGATCCCCCAGGCCTTGTCGAACGTGTTGGGATCCACATAGACGGTCTTGTCGTAATAGACCGGCAGCGCCTGCTTCAGGTCGATCGCCAGCACATTGCCCATGCCGGCAAAGCCCAGCGAGGTCGGATCGAGCAGATACTGCGAACCCACCAGCGTCTGCGCGCGGCCGTTCTTCAGGAACAGGTCGTATTCGGCCACGGTCTTGGTCTTGGTGCGGCGCGTGTAGTTGCCGCCCAGCTCGACGCTGCGGAAGAAGCCTTCGCCCAGGTCGCGCTTCAGCCCCAGATCGATGGCCCAGACCTTTTCGATGACCTGCGGGTCCTTGGTCGCGCCATCATGGCCCCAGCCGCCCCACGGGGCGCGGTCGCCCAGCGAGACCTTGCTGGCGTCGGCATAGTTCAGCCCTTCGTCAAACCGGGGGAAGCCGCCGCTGCCGGACAGGGCATCGGTGAAGTCCCACGCGATGGAATCGAACGTGCGGTTGGCGTTCTGGGTCGCGGCGGTCGCGCCGGTGCCATAGCCCTGATAGGTTTCGGTAATGCTCTCGTCCCGCTTGTTGCGGGAATAGGACAGGTCGGCGACCAGCGTGGTCGATTCGCCCAGCGCCAGCTCGTTGTTCCAGCCCACCGAGAACAGCTTGTCGTCGCGGGTGTTGTAATCGTTGCGCAGCTGCGGCGCGACGCCGTTGGTGGTGCCGGTAACGCCAACGCTGGTGCCGCCGATGGTGGTGGTGCCGACATTGGTGAAAGTCTGGCTATCGGCCCAGACGTTGGAGAACCACTGCGAACCGCGCATCACCTCGCGCTGCTTGAAGCGCGAGTAGTAGAGATCGAGCGTGGAGTGGATCGCTTCGCTCGGTTCGAATTCCAGAATGCCGATCAGCGCGTCGCGCTTGTTCTCGCGCGAGTAGGCGAACACTTCCTGCCCGGTGACGAACGAGGATGCGCGCGCGCCCGCCGGGCTGATGTTGCCATCGATCCCGCAGCAGAACGTTTCGTAGTTATACAGCTTGGTGTGGCGGGTCTGGGTCGGGCTGTCGAGGTGGGCATAGCCCAGCGCCCAGCCAAGCGTGCCAGCCTCGTTCTGGCCGATCCAGCTGGCGCTGCCGCGCCAGCCCCAGTTGCGCACGTCGTCGTTCAGCTTGCCGCCGGTGTTGAGTTCGCCGCGCAGGTTGAGCGCGATGGCGGTCTTGCCATATTCCAGCGGGCGCACGGTGCGCAGGTCCGCCGAACCGGCCAGACCCATGCCGGCGATGCTGGCATCGGGCGTCTTGTAGATCACGACGCTGCTCAGCAGTTCGGACGGATACTGGTCAAACTCGACCGAGCGGTTGTCGCCCGAACTGGCCTGCTGGCGGCCATTGAGCAGCGTGGTGGTGAAGTCGGGCGAGAGCCCGCGCAGCGAGATCACCTGCGCACGGCCATTGACGCGCTGGGCGGCAAGGCCCGGCAGGCGCGCGATCGATTCCGCGATCGACTGGTCGGGCAGCTTGCCGATGTCTTCCGCCGAAACGGCTTCGACGATGCTGTCGGCGTTGCGCTTGGTGTTGACCGAGTTGGCGATGGAGAAGCGGATGCCGGTGACCAGGATGCCGCCATCCTCGTCCGTCACTTCGGCCGCGTCGGTACCCGGCGCATCCTGCGCCAGAGCCTGCGGCGCGAATGCCGCCAGAGCGAGCGCGGAAGCCGCGGTCAGCCCGAAACGATACGTGCGCGGCAGCCGGACGCCAGCGTCACGCGAATCAACCCTCAATGCCATTCGATCCCCTCCATGAAGCGCGGATTTCCGGGATGTTCGCTCGTTTCACCAGAGCCCTGGTGGCTGGAACAATTGGAAGCGCTTCCAATTTCATGCCGGAAACGATGCCACGCGTCAATAGGAAGCGCTTCCAATGCGATTATTGCAGAGCCATTCCGCTGGAATCGCGCGGCACCAGATGGTGCGGGACGATCTCGTGCAGCGGCGGCGCGGCCGGATCGGGCGGGCTGCCGCCGGCCAGTTGGGCCAGCCGTTCGACCGCGCGCTCGCCCATCTTGCGCAGCGGCTGGTGGATCGTGGTGAGCGGCGGCCAGACGATTTCGGACACGGGCGTATCGTCGAACCCGGTGATCGCGATGTCCTGCGGAATGCGCAGCGCCGCCTTGTGCGCGGCCAGCAACGCGCCCGCCGCCATGTCGTCGTTGGCGCAGACCAGCGCGGTGATCGTGCGGTCCGGCCCCAGCAGCCGCTGCGCGCAGTCGAGGCCGGAGCGGAAGGTGAAGTTCCCACGCTCCGCCTGCACGGCGCTCTCCGCAATGCCCGCCTCCGCCAGCGCGGCCACGAACCCGTCATAGCGCCCTTCCGCCGAGCGGTGCTGCGCCGGCCCCTTTATGAAGCCGAACGCGCGGTGGCCCTGCGCCAGCAGGTGCGCGGCCATGTCGTGCCCGGCGCGCTCCTCGTCGATGCCGATCGTTTCGACCAGCGCCTGGCTTTCCGGCCCGGCGGCGATGCCCACCACCCTGCAATCCTGCGCCGCCAGCGCGCGCAGCAGCGCGGGATCGTCCGCGAACGGCGGGGTCAGGATCACGCCGTTGCACTGGTCATCCGCCGCCTGCGCCAGGATCTGCCGCGCGGCGTGGGGATCGTTCTGGTTGACCACGTGGGTGATCAGCTGCGCCCCCAGCCGCGCCGCCGCGCGGGTCGCGCCCAGTTCCAGCGCGGAGCTGAAGTAGGAGTTCGGCTCACTATCAAAGTCCGATGCGTGGACCAGCACGAAGCGCAGCGCCTTCTTGCCGGCCAGCTGGCGGGCCTGCGGGTTGACGCGAAAGCCCAGCTGCTCGACCGCGCGCAGCACCTTGTCCCGCACTTCGGCGCGGACGTTGGGCTGGTTGTTGAGCACGCGCGACACCGTGGTCCGGGCCACACCGGCCAGGGCGGCGACATCGTCGATGGTCGATTTGCTCACTGCCCGGAAAGTCTCTGTCCAATGCCCCTGCGGCGCAATGTCGCAATCAATCGCCGCCTTGGCAAGCCGCGCGCGCCGAATTGGAAGCGTTTCCGCGCAGTGGCAGGATGAGGTCCGCGATCACCGGGAAATGGTCCGACGCCACCCGCCCGTCAAAGTGCTCGGCCAGCGCGTGCCAGCGCCGCACGGCAATGCCGGGGCCGGTCAGCACGTGATCGATCAACGCGCCCTTGGCCGGCACCGCCTGAAACGCGTTGAAGCTGATCGAGCTGCCTTGCGCGTGCTGTCCCGCCGCCGCGCGGGCATCGCGCAGTCCGACTTCGGCCAGCAGCGCTTGCAGCGAGGGTTCGGCCAGCGCGGCGTTGAAATCGCCCAGCACCACCAGCGCCTCGCCGCGCTGGCGGTTGGCGGTGATCCAGCGGGCGATCTGGCGCGCGCTTTCCAGCCGCGCCTGCGTGCCGACGTGGTCCCAATGGGTGTTCAGCGCCAGCACCCGCGCGCCATCGCCGCGCCGCCGCAGATGCGCGAAAGTCACGATCCGGGGGAACGCCGCATCCCACCCGCGCGAGGTCTTGTCCGGCGTGGGCGAGAGCCAGAACTGGCCCTGTGCCCGCACCGCAAACACCGCGCGCGCAACGAACAGCGGCGATGCTTCGCCCGCCGTGCCATCGCCGTCGCGCCCGCCGCCGATCCGGACATGGCCGGGCAGGGCAGCCTCAAGATCGGCCAGCTGGCCCGGCACGACTTCCTGAAACCCGACAATCGCGGGCCGCAGCAGGTCCACTTGCGCCAGCAGCAAATCGCGCCGCAGTGCCCAGCGGTTGGGACCGTCGGCAGGGGTGTCGAGCCGGATGTTGTAGGTCATCACCCGCACATCTGCCCCGCAGCGCGGCGCGGCCAGCGCGGGCGCGGACAACAGCGCCAGGGCGAGCGCCAGCAGGCGGATCACATGCGCCCTTCTTCGCGGGCGCGCCGGCCATAGACGGCCTCGAACAGCGGGGAGGCCATCAGCGTGGTGACGATCGCCATGACCACCAGGATCGCGAACAGCCCCGGCTCGATGATCCCGCGCTGCAACCCGATGTTGATGATGATCAGTTCCATCAGCCCGCGCGCGTTCATCAGCGCGCCGATGCCCATCGCCGTCGCATGGTCATGCCCGGACAGCCGCGCGGCAAGGTAGCACGCCCCGCCCTTGGCGAGAATCGACGCCGCCAGAATCGCCAGCGCCGCACCGGCCAGCGCCAGATTGTCGACCACCTGCAACTGGGTGTTGAGGCCGGAAAAGGTGAAGAACATCGGCAGCAGGAACACCGTGGTGAACGGCTCCAGCTTGGCGCGCAGCTCCTCGGCAAAGCGCCCGCGCGGCATCGCCGTGCCCAGCAGGAAGCCGCCGAACACCGCGTGAATCCCCGCCGCGTCCATGAAGAACGCGGATAATAGGAACAGCACCAGCACCGTGCCGAGCAGCCCGCCGCCGATCTCGCCCTGCCGGGCATGGATTGCGCCCAGCCGCGCCAGCAGCGGCGGCGCGATCCACACCATCACCACCGCGAACGCCAGGCCGCCGCCGACCGCCCGCCACGCCAGCGACGCGCCTTCGCCCAGGCTGGCCAGCACCAGCGCGACCACGATCCACGCCCCTGCATCGCCAATCGCGCCGGACGACAGCGACAGCGTGCCCAGCTTGGTATGCGCGATTCCGCGTTCGTGGATGATCCGCGCCAGCATGGGAAACGCCGTGATCGCAATCGCCGCGCCCAGGAACAGCGCCGCCTGCGCCTCGCCCACGCGCGGGGTGAACAGCCCGTCGATCCCCATCAGCCAGGGCACCATCAGCGCGGCAACCGCGAACGGCGCGGCCATGCTGCCGAACGCCACCGCTGCCGCCGACCGGGCGCTGGAGCGGAACTCGTCCTTGTCGAACGTCAGCCCGACGATGAACATGTAGAGCCCCACGCCCAGCTGCGCGCCGACGTAGAGCACCTTCTTCGATTCTTCCGGAAACAGCGCCGCTTCGATCTGCGGGGCCAGCAGCCCCAGCACCGATGGGCCAAGCAGCACGCCGGCGATCATTTCCCCCACCACCTGCGGCTGGTTCAGCCAGCGCTGCGCGGCCAGACCGACCAGGCGGCACGCCGCGATGATCGCGGCAAGTTGCAGGAAGAACATGATGCTGAGCTGGGCGGCGGTCATGGGCGGCGGGTGTATGCGGCTGGCCGGGTCTTGGAAAGACCGCACTTCGGTGCAGACGTATTCAGGCCGCCGCGCACCCATGCATAAGAATGCAGCGCTCTGGCCTCTCCCGCACCCCGCTGCTACCCCACCGGGCATGATGACACGCTTCCCGAAGGCGCCGCGATGAGCTTCACCGCAGACCGCCTGCTGCTGTTCGGCGCCACTGGCGATCTGGCGCAGCGCATGCTGCTGCCCTCGCTCTGCGCGCTGCATGCCGACGAGCTGGTGCACGAGAACCTGCAGATCATCGGCACGGCCCGGCAGGATTTCGACGACGCCGGCTTTCGCAACTTCGCCCGCGCCGCGCTGGAAAAGTTCCTGCCCGCCGACCGGCGCGGCAGCATGGCGACATTCCTGAACCGGCTGCGCTACCAGCCGCTCGACGCCACGAACGCCGCCGGATACCAGGCCCTTGCGGCCAAGGTCGGGCCGATCGAGCAGGGGCTGGCGATTTTCCTGTCGACCGCGCCCAGCCTGTTCGAGCCGACCATCGCCGGGCTGGCCGCCAGTGGGCTGACCGGTGACAAGGTGCGCATTGGCCTCGAAAAGCCGCTGGGCACCTGTCTGGAATCCAGCCGCGAGATCAACGATGCCGTCGCCCGCGCCTTTCCGGAGGAGCGCACGTTCCGGATCGACCACTACCTGGGCAAGGAAACCGTCCAGAACCTGCTGGCGCTGCGCTTTGCCAACATCCTGTTCGAACCGCTGTGGAACGGGGCGCACATCGACCACGTCCAGATCACCGTCGCGGAAACCGTCGGGCTGGAAGGGCGCGTGGGGTTCTACGACGGGGCCGGGGCGCTGCGCGACATGGTCCAGAACCACATGCTGCAATTGCTGGCGCTGGTCGCGATGGAGCCGCCCGCCAACTACAACGCCACCGCGATCCGCGACGAGAAGGTCAAGGTGCTGCGCGCGCTGCGGCTGATCGATCCGTCCGAAACTGTCACCGGCCAGTATCGCGCCGGGGCGATCGGCGGCCAGGGCGTGCCCGGCTATGACGAGGAACTGGGCAAGCCGTCCGACACGGAAACCTTCGTCGCGATCAAGGCCCACCTGGACAACTGGCGGTGGAAGGGCGTGCCGTTCTACCTACGCACCGGCAAGCGCCTGCCCGAACGCAAGACCGAAATCGTAGTGCAGTTCCGCCATGTCCCGCACTCGATCTTCGCGGGGCGCGGTGCGCGCTCTGTCCCGAACCGGCTGGTGATCGGCATCCAGCCGGAAGAAAACATCACCCTTTCGCTGATGGCCAAGGTGCCGGGGCTGGACCGCGACGGGTTCCGCCTGCGCGAAGTGCCACTGGACATCGCCATGGCCGACGCCTTTGCCGGGCCGACCAAGCGCATCGCGTATGAACGCCTGCTGCTGGACCTGATCGAGGGCGATCAGACCCTGTTCGTCCGCCGCGACGAAGTGGAAGCGCAGTGGGACTGGATCGACGGCATCCGCGCCAGCTGGACCACGCACGAGTTGAAACCCAAACCCTACGCCGCCGGGACCTGGGGCCCCAGCGCGGCGATTGCGCTGACCGAGCGCGACGGAGTTCACTGGCATGAGTAAGCTGCACCCCGTGGTCGAGCGCGTGACCGCGCGGATCATCGACCGCTCCAAGGACCGCCGCCAGCGCTACCTGGACCTGATGGACCGCGAGGCAGAGCGCTTTCCGAATCGCAACGCGCTGTCTTGTTCCAACCTGGCCCACGGATTTGCCGCCGCGCTGGAAGACAAGGGCGCGATCAAGAGCGGGCGCGGCGCGAACCTGGCCATCGTCACCGCCTATAACGACATGCTTTCGGCCCATCAGCCCTATGGCCGCTATCCCGAAGCGATGAAAATGTATGCCCGCGAAGTGGGTGCGACGATGCAGGTGGCGGGCGGCGTTCCGGCGATGTGCGACGGCGTGACGCAGGGCCAGGACGGCATGGAACTGAGCCTGTTCAGCCGCGATACCATCGCCCTGTCGGCCGCCGTGGCGATGAGCCACGCGATGTTCGATGGCATGGCGCTGCTGGGGATCTGCGACAAGATCGTCCCCGGCCTGGTCATTGGCGCGCTGCGGTTCGGGCACCTGCCCGCGATCTTCGTGCCAAGCGGGCCGATGCCGTCCGGCCTTGCCAACAAGGACAAGCAGAAGGTCCGCCAGCTCTACGCCGAGGGCAAGGCCACCCGCGCCGACCTGCTGGAAAGCGAAAGCGCCAGCTATCACAGCCCCGGCACCTGCACGTTCTATGGCACCGCCAATTCCAACCAGATGATGATGGAACTGATGGGCCTGCACGTGCCGGGCGCATCGTTCGTGCCGCCCAACACCCCGCTGCGCTCCGCCCTCACCCGCAAGGCCGTGCACCGGCTGGCAGAGATCGGGCGCGAAGGCAGCGACTATCGCCCGATGGGCCGGGTCGTGGATGAACGCGCGATCGTCAACGCCTGCGTCGGCCTGCTGGCGACCGGCGGATCGACCAATCACGCGATCCACCTGCCCGCGATGGCCCGCGCCGCCGGGATCGTGCTGGATTGGCAGGACCTGGACGAATTGTCCGCGGTCGTGCCGCTGATCGCGCGCGTCTATCCCAATGGCGCGGCGGACGTGAACCATTTCCATGCGGCGGGGGGCATGGGCTATGTCATTCGCCAGCTGCTCGATGCCGGCCTTGCCCACGGAGATATCCTGACCGTGGCCGAAGGCGGCATGGCGGCCTATGCGGACGAGCCGTTCCTCGATGGCGAGGCGCTGGCCTTCCGCCCCGCCCCGGCCGTCAGCGGCGATCCTGCCGTGCTGGCGCCGGTGTCCGAACCGTTCCAGCCGGATGGCGGCATGCGGCTGGTGCAGGGCAACCTGGGCCGGGCCACGTTCAAGACCAGCGCCGTCGATCAGGTGCGCTGGACAGTGGAAGCCCCCGCGCGCGTGTTCGACAACCAGGACGCCGTGCTGGCTGCATTCAAGGCGGGTGAGCTGGACCGCGACGTGGTGGTCGTGATGCGCTTCCAGGGGCCGCGGGCCAACGGAATGCCCGAACTCCACAAGCTGACCCCGCCGCTGGGCGTGTTGCAGGACAAAGGCTTCAAGGTCGCGCTGGTGACCGACGGGCGGATGTCGGGCGCATCGGGCAAGGTTCCCGCCGCGATCCACGTCACGCCCGAGGCGCTGGGCGGCGGCGCGCTGAGCAAGGTGCAGGACGGTGACGTGATCCGCCTCTGCGCGAATAGCGGCGCGCTGGAAGTGCTAGCCGACCTGTCGACGCGCGCGCCCGCGCAGCCCCCGGCCGAGCAGATGGGCATGGGCCGCGAATTGTTCGCCATGCTGCGCCGCCACGCCGACGGCGCGGAACAGGGCGGATCGGCCATGCTGGCGGAGGCCGGGCTATGACGACCCGGCTTGTCACCGTCGATATCGGCGGCACTCACGCGCGCTTTGCCATTGCCGAAGTGGCAGCGGACGGCGCGATCACGCTGGGCGAACCCGCCACGCTCCACACCAGCGACCACGCCAGTTTCCAGACCGCGTGGGAAGACTTCGCCCGGCAGCAGGGCGGCAGCCTGCCCGATGCGGTGGCAATTGCGGTGGCCGGGCCGGTCGGTGGAGAGGTGATCCGCTTTACCAACAACCCCTGGATCATTCGCCCCGCGCTGATCCCCGAAAAACTGGGCGCGGCACGCTATAGCGTGGTCAACGATTTCGGCGCGGTCGGCCATGCCGTGGCGCGCGCCGCGCCCGACCATTTCATTCACCTGGCCGGGCCGGACGAACCGCTGCCCGCCAGCGGCACGATCTCGATCGTCGGCCCCGGCACCGGGCTGGGCGTGGCGCACGTGTGGCGAGACGGCGGCGCATACCGCGTGCAGGCAACCGAGGGCGGGCATATCGATTTCGCCCCGCTCGACAGCATCGAGGACGCGCTGCTCGCGCGGCTGCGCCAGCGCTATCGCCGCGTTTCGGTGGAGCGCGTGGTCTCTGGCCCCGGCATCGTCGACATCTATGAAGCGCTCGCCGCGATGGAGGGCCGCGCGATCCAGCCGCTGGATGACCGCACCCTGTGGCAGCTGGGCACCAGCGGGGAAAACAGCCTCGCCGCCGCCGCCGTGGACCGGTTCTGCCTGTCGCTGGGCGCGGTCGCGGGCGATATCGCGCTGGCGCAGGGCGCTTGCGGCGTGGTGATCGCGGGCGGGCTGGGCCTGCGCATCCGCGACACGCTGCTGCAATCCGGCTTTGCCAGCCGCTTCCGCGCCAAGGGGCGCTTCGAAGGACTGATGGCTGGCCTGCCAGTCAAACTGATCACCCATCCGCAGCCGGGCCTGTTTGGCGCCGCCGCTGCCTTTGCATCGGAACACCTGAAATGAGCCGTATCGAAGATATCATGCTGATGGCCCCGGTCATCCCGGTCCTGACCATCGAGGAAGTCGCCCACGCGCGCCCGATTGCCGAAGCGCTGGTCGCGGGCGGCCTGCCCGTGCTGGAAGTGACGCTGCGCACCTCGACCGCGCTCGACGTGATCCGCGAAATGAAGCAGGTTCCCGGCGCGATTGTCGGTGCGGGCACCGTGCTGAACGAGTATGCGCTGGACGACGCGCTGACCGCCGGCAGCGAATTCATCGTCTCCCCCGGCCTGACCGAAAGCCTGGCCAAGGCCGCGATTGCCGCCAACGTGCCGTTCCTGCCGGGCACCGCAACCTCGTCCGACATCATGCGCGGGCTGGACCTGGGGCTGGACCGGTTCAAGTTCTTCCCGGCCGAGGCCAATGGCGGCATCCCCGCGCTGAAGGCCATTGCCGCGCCGTTCGGCTCGGTCCGGTTCTGCCCGACCGGCGGCATCCGCGCCGCCACCGCGCCCGACTGGCTGGCGCTGGACGCGGTGCTGTGCTGCGGCGGCTCGTGGCTGGTCCCGGCGGGCGAACCGGACGTTGCCGCCATCGAAGCGGCGGCACGGGCTGCGGCGGCGTTCGCGCGCTAAACCCCCGCCTCCAGCGCCAGCAGCGCGAACGTGGCGAGCCAGTGTTCGCCCATGTAATCGTCGGCCAGATGCGGCAGCGCCGCGGCCAGGTGCCGCTTCGCCGCCGCGCGGGCGACCGGGACAACCGCATGATCCGCCGGCAGCGCCGCCGCAATCTGACGCCAGCACCACGCGCGGCTGAGATTCAGCCCGTCAAGATGCGCGATCTTGCCGTCGCTGCGGTCTGACACCGTGGCGGGGGTGAACAGCGTGGCGGGCTGCTGCCCTGCGCTGTCCGGCAGGAAGCCATCGAACCACGCGGCGAAATCCGCGCCCAGCACCCGGCTCATCACCAGCGCCTCGCACAGGGCAGAGGACAGGAATTCGTCCCCGCCCGGCTCCCATGCCTGACAGGCCCGGTCCCCGCCGAACCAGCCCTGCACCCGCGCATCGATCAGGCTGACCAGCGCCGGGTCGCGCCCCACTGCCCAATCGCGCGCCAGTGTCAGTGCGAAGGCGGAATTGTAATGCGTGCCGACCCGGATCGGATACGTCTGGAGCGGCAGGAAATCGTGCAGCCGCTGCGCAAAGGCTCGCGCGAACGGTTCTGCCAGCGCGGCCCACGGTGCATCGTGCCGCGCCAGTTCGGCATGGAGCGCCAGCGCCCAGCCCCAGCCATAGGGCCGCTCGAACCCGCGCGCCGATGGCCGGGCGAGGTAGGCCGTCTCCGCCGCCCAGTTCGCAGCCGTGAACACCCGCCCGGCATGGGCGCGCACCGCCGCCGCTTCTGGCAGATCCGGGAACCGCCGGGCGAGGCGCAGCACCTGCCAATAGCCATGCACGCACGAATGCCAGTCAAAGCTGCCGTGGAAGATCGGGTGCAGCGCGCTGGGGCTTTGCACATCTTCAGGGCCGTCCAGCACGTGATCCAGCTTGTGCGGATATTCGCGGCCCAGATGGCCCAGGGTCAGCGCCATGAAGCGCGCGGCGGTATCGGCGGTGAGGTCGGTCATGGGAAAGCCAGCCAGTAGATCAGGGCGATGTTGACGATCAGCAGCGGCAGCGCGGTGCCGATCTGCGCCTTCACCACCGCGTTGCGGTCATCCAGTTCCAGCAGCGCGGCCGGGACGATGTTGAAATTCGCGGCCATGGGCGTCATCAGCGTACCGCAGAAGCCCGCCAGCATCCCGATGGCGCTGACGATCGCCGGGTCGCCCTGGTACTGGTGGATCAGCAATGGCAAGCCGATCGCCGCCGCCATCACCGGGAACGCGGCAAAGGCATTGCCCATCACCATCGTGAACAGCGCCATGCCCAGGCCATAGGCGATCACCGCGCCCAGCAGGCTGCCAGCGGGGATCACATCAGCCATCAATGCGCCCACCACGTCACCCACACCCGCCAGCGCGAACACCGCGCCCAGGCTGGCCAGCATCTGCGGCAGGATGCCCGCCCAGCCGACCGCGTCCATCAGGCGCCGGCCTTCCTGCAAGGGCACCGACGGCGCGGGCCGCAACCAGATTGCCCCCGCGACCAGCGCGAGCACCACGCCCAGCGCAAGGCTGACCAGCGTGACCTGCTTGGCATCGACCGCTGCGGGAAACTGCTTGAACAGGAACGTGCCCGCCAGCGCGGTGGCCGGGATGACCAGCGCCAGCAGGAACAGGCGGTTGCCGTGCCGTTCGGCGTTGGCGGCGCGTTCCTCGGCCGCGCTGCCGCCGGTCCCCTTGCCCAGCCCGCGCAACCCCGCGATGGCGACCAGCGCCAGCACCAGCAGCCCGTTGCCGAAATCGCCCAGCCGGTCCCCGGCGAGCATCGACACGGCCAGCAGTCCCCAGAAGCCGGTGTTGGCAAACCGGCGCGGATTGCTGGCATCGCGCGCGGAGAGCAGCGCGAAGGCGGTGAAAGTCAGCCCGGCGAGGACATAAACTTGCGCCAGCCCGATCATGCCGCCCCTCCGCGCTGGCGCAGTTTGCGGTCCTGTCGCCACAGCCGGAAACCGTGGATCAGGAAGGCGAAGATCGCGGTCGGGATCGCCCAGACCGACAGGTCGAACGGGGCGAGGATGATGCCCTGCTGTTCCATGAAGCCCTTCATCAGCAGGATCGAGCCAATGGCGATGAAGATGTCCTCGCCAAAGAACAGCCCGACGTTGTCGGTCGCGGCGGACATGGCCTTCACCTGTTCACGCTCCGCCTCGGAAAGCGGCCCGGTGTCCTCCGCCGCCGCTTCGGCCATCGGCGCGACCAGCGGGCGCACCGTCTGCGCATGGCCCGCCACCGAGGTCAGCCCCAGCGCCGCCGTCGCCTGCCGCAGCAGCAGGTAGCCGGTCAGCAAGCGGCCATAGGTCGCGCCTTTCAGGCCCCCGACAAGCGCACGGGCGCGTTCCTGAAGGCCGTGGCGTTCCAGCAGGCCGATTACCGGCAGCACGATCCACACCACGCTGACATAGCGGGTGTCGTTGAATGCCTTGCCGAACGCGGAGACGATGGCGACCGGGTCCAGCCCGGCCGCCAGCCCCGTCGCCAGCGCCGCGCTGACCACCACCAGCAGCGGATTGAACCGCAGCACGAACCCGGCGACCATCACCACGATGCCGGACAGGACCCAGTAGTTCATAATTCGCCGTATCCCCCGCCGCCCGGTGTTTCGATCACGATCACGTCGCCCGCCGCCACATGCACGCTGGCGGTCGAATCCAGCACCTCCACCGCGCCGGACACCCGCTGAACGCTGGTGCGCCCGCAGGCCCCGTCCGCTCCGCCAGCCAGGCCGAACGGCGGCACCTTGCGCCGGTTGGAGAGGATGCCCGCCTCCATCGGTTCCAGAAACCGCAGCCGCCGCACCGCGCCGTCGCCGCCCCGGTGTGCGCCCGCGCCGCCCGATCCGCGCCGGATCGAAAATTCCTCCAGCAGCACCGGAAAGCGCGTTTCCAGCACTTCGGGATCGGTCAGGCGGCTGTTGGTCATGTGGGTCTGCACCGCGCTGGCGCCGTCAAAGTCTGGCCCCGCGCCCGCACCGCCCGCGATGGTTTCGTAATACTGGTAGCGGTCGGTGCCGAAGGTGAAGTTGTTCATCGTCCCCTGCGCCGCCGCCATCGCCCCGAACGCGCCGAACAGCGCGTCGGTCACGGCCTGGCTGGTCTCGACATTCCCCGCGACGACCGCCGCCGGATAGCGCGGGCGCAGCATCGAACCTTCGGGGACCACGATCGTCACCGGGGCCAGGCACCCCTCGTTCATCGGGATCGGATCGTCGATCATGGTCCGCAGGACATACATCACTGCCGCCCGCACGACCGAGAACGGCGCGTTGAAATTGCCGGGCAGCTGCTCGCTCGTCCCGGTAAAGTCGATGGTGACGTGGCGCGCGGCGTGGTCCACCCGCACCGCGACACGGATCACCGCGCCGTTGTCCATCGCATAGGCGAACGTCCCGTCAGCCAGCCGCCCGACCAGCCGCCGCACGGCTTCTTCGGCATTGGCGTGGACGTGGCGCATATAGGCGGCGACCACAGCGCGGCCGTGTTCGGCGCAGGCCCGCTCCAGCCCTGCCGCGCCGCGCGCACAGGCGGCGACTTGCGCGGCAAGGTCCGCGATGTTCTGATCGACGTTGCGCGATGGCAGCGGCCCGGCGGAGAGCAGCGCGCGCAGTTCCCCCTCGCAGAACCGGCCCTGATCGACCAGCAGGACGTTATCGAGCAGCACGCCCTCGTCCGCGATGCTGCGGCTGCCGGGCGGCATCGAACCCGGCGCAATCCCGCCGACATCGGCATGGTGCCCGCGCGCAGCGACGAAGAAATCGGGGGCAGCGCTGGCGTCATCGACGAACACCGGCATGACCACGGTAATATCGGGCAAGTGCGTGCCGCCCGCATAGGGCGCGTTGAGGACATAGGCATCGCCGCGCCGCACCCCGCGCCCGTCGCGGGCATCGGCGCGCTCGCGCAGCACTGCCTGCACGCTTTCCCCCATCGACCCCAGATGGACCGGCATGTGCGGCGCATTGGCCACCAGCCGCCCATCCGCATCGAACAGCGCGCAGGAGAAATCGAGCCGTTCGCGGATGTTGACCGAGGTCGCGCTGCGCGCCAGCGCGCTGCCCATTTCCTCGGCAATCGCCATGAACAGCCCGTTGAAGATTTCCAGCCGGACCGGGTCCGCTTCCGTCCCGCTGGCCACCGCCACCGCGCGCGGGGCATGGCGGGTGAGGCGCAAGGTGCCATCGCCATCGACCGTGAGCCGCCAGCCCGGTTCGACCACGGTCGTCGCCAGCGCATCGATCACGATCACCGGGCCGTCGGCCGTGAACCCTGCCGCCAGCGCCGCGCGGTCCCACACCGGGGTGTCCTGCGCTGCCCCGGCCAGATAGCAGGTTTCCCGTCCCAGCGGCGTTCCGGTTTCAGCGGGCAGCGGCCAGGCGATCTGGGCGGCGGTGATATCCTCGGCCACGGCTTCCACCCGCACCCGGTCCACCACCAGCGCGCCCGCGCCGTCATAGCCGAACTGCGCGCGGTGGGCGGCGGTGAAGGCGGCGGCGATCTCGTCGACCGGCCCCGGCGGCAGTTCGATGGCGTTTTCCGATCCCTCGCGGCGCAGGAACACGCTCGCTTCGACCCGGCTGGGAGCAGTGCCCAGCTGCCCCGCCGCCTCGTCCGCCAGCGCGGCGCGAATGTCCTCGACCGCGGCCTCGACCCCGGCCACCAGCGGCAGGCCCAGCGTGCGTTCGCGCACCGCGGCCTCGCTCGCCAGCCCCATGCCATAGGCGGAGAGCACCCCGGCGAGCGGGTGGACCAGCACCGTATCGATCCCCAGCGCATCGGCCACCAGGCAGGCGTGCTGGCCGCCCGCGCCGCCGAAACAGGCCAGCGCATAGCCGGTCACGTCATGCCCGCGCGCGACCGAAATCTGCTTGATCGCATGGGCCATGTTCGCAACGGCGATCTGGATGAACCCCTCGGCCAGCGCCTGCGGCGTCAGGCTCTGCCCGGTTTCGGCGGCGATCTGCGCGGCGAGGTCCGCGAACTGGCGCTCCACCACCGCGCGGTCGAGCGGCTGGTCGCCGGTCGGGCCGAACAGGTGCGGGAAGTGGTCGGGGATCAGCTTGCCCAGCATCACGTTGCAGTCGGTCACCGTCAGCGGCCCGCCGTTCCGGTAACACGCCGGACCCGGCACCGCGCCCGCGCTTTCGGGGCCGACCACCAGCCGCCCGGCATCGAACCGGCAGATCGATCCGCCCCCCGCCGCGACGGTATGGATGCGCAGCATCGGCGCGCGGATGCGGACGTTGGCGACGCGGGTTTCGCTGTCGCGCTCGAACGTCCCGGCATAGTGGCTGACGTCGGTGGACGTGCCGCCCATGTCGAACCCGATCACGCGCGCCGCACCGGACGCTTCCGCCGTCTTGGCCATGCCGACGATCCCGCCCGCCGGGCCGGACAGGATCGCATCCTTGCCCCGGAACCGCGCGCCGCCCGTCAACCCGCCGCTGCTCTGCATGAACAGCGGGCGGATGTGGCCGCCCAGCTGGCCCGAGAACTGCTCGACATAGCGTCGCAGCACGGGCGAGAGATAGGCATCGACCAGCGTGGTGTCGCCGCGCCCGATCAGCTTGATCAGCGGGGCAACCTCGTGGCTGACGGATACTTGCGTGAACCCCGCCGCGCGGGCCAATTCCGCCAGCCGCGCTTCGTGCGCGCGATAGCGGTAGCCGTGCATCAGGACGATCGCGATGGAGCGCAGCCCGTCCGCCACGGCGGCGGCAAAGGCGGCGCTGGCGACGGCTTCGTCCAGCGCGCGGACCACGGTTCCGGCGGCATCGACCCGCTCGTCGATCTCGATCACGCGGGCGTGGGGCGGTTCGGGCAGCTCGATCCGCCTGACGAACAATTCGGGCCGGTCCTGCGTCCCGATCCGCAGCGCATCGCCAAAGCCGCGCGTGATCGCCAGAACGGTCGGCTCGCCCTTGCGTTCCAGCAGGGCGTTGGTGGCAACCGTAGTGCCCATCCGCACCTCGGCCGGAGGCAGCGGCCCATGCCCCGCCCCGGTCAGTTGCCGGATCGCATGGGCGGCGGCATCGGCCGCGCGGTTGGGGTCTTCGGACAGCAGCTTGGCGGTCAGCACCCGGCCAGCGGGATCGCGCGCGACGACATCGGTGAAGGTGCCGCCGCGGTCGATCCAGAATTGCCAGCGCGGCGACGGGGAAATGCTCATCCCCCCGTCATAGCCGCTGCGCCGCGCCTTTCAATCAGGTGCAATCAATCGCGGATGGCAATGGCATCCGCCGGGGTGACCACGATCACCACGCGGCGGTTTTCCGCGCGGCCTTCCTCGGTGGCGTTATCGGCAATCGGGTCCGTCTCGCCCAGCCCCATCGGGCGCACCGCGGCTTCGGGCAGACCGCCCGCCACCATCGCCGCCTTGACCGTCGCGGCGCGGCGTTCGGACAGCTGCTGGTTGTATTCCGCGCTACCGGTGGAATCGGTGTGCCCTTCCACGGTTGCGCCATTGATCCCAACACTGGTCAGGCTGCGCGTCAGCTTGTCCAGCGTTGCCGCCATTTCCGGCATCAGATCGGCCTTGTCGACCTCGAACAGCAGGCGATCGGCAATATCGAGCTCAAAGTTCTCGCCCACCGGCTTGAACCCCTGCTCGGTCAGCATGGCAACCTGCCGGGCCGAAAAGGCCGGTTTGGACGGCGTAGTCTGGCACGCGGCCAGCAGTGCCATCAGGAAAATCAGCAACCCGTTACGCATTCTCAATCCCCTCAAATCCGGCGGACCGGCGACCCCGCTTGCGCAAGTACATCTCCGCATCCGCCCGCCGCAGCAAATCCTGCGGCGAAACCCCGTCATCGGGATAAACCGCCACGCCGATGCTGAGCGTCGCCGTGGCAAACAACCCGTTCGGCAGGCGGAACGGCCGTTCCATTGCCTTGTCGATCCGGGCACTGACCGCGTCCACGTGGGCGCGATTGTAGAAGGGCGCCAGCACGACCGCGAATTCATCGCCGCCCAGCCGGAAGGCGTGGTCGACGTGGCGGATGCTCTGGCGCAGGCGCTCGGCCACGGCGATCAGCGCGGCATCGCCGCATTCGTGGCCGTGGCGGTCGTTGATGTCCTTGAAGTTGTCGACGTCGAGATAGAGGACCGCAAAGCTGGTCCCGCTGCGCACGGAATTGCCGATGGCATCGCCCAGCGTCTGTTCGAACAGCACCCGGTTGCCCAGCCCCGTCAGCGCATCGTGCGTCGCCCGGCGGGCCAGTTCGGCGTTCTCGGACTTCAGCCCCGCGTGCCAGCCCTGCAATTCGGCCAGCAGTGCGTTGAAATCCTGCCCGAAGCGGTCGATCTCCGCGATGCCGGACGATGGCACACGCTTGTCAAACGCGCGGTCGCTGCGCACCGCGTGGGCCACATCGGCCACGTGATCGAGCGGGCCGATCACGTCCTTTTGCAGGCGCTGCGCCAGGATGCGCGTGGCCAGCACCGTCAGCCCCAGGCACGACAGCGCGATGATCGTGCCGGCCAGGATATACCGCAGGATGCCCTCGGAATTGCCGAAGATCCGCACTTCCCCGATCACCACGTCACCGCGCCGGATCGGGGCCAGTGACGGGCGGGGCCAGATCACGCCGTTGGCGGCGTGGGTGATGGGCGAATGGAAATCGGCATGGGAATGCTGCCAGCGCGCCAGCACGCGGCCTGCCGGATCGCGCACTTCCACGCTATCCACCCCGCTGACCGCCGCGACCGAGACGACGCCTTCGCGGATCGCCCCCTGATCGCCGAACACCACTGCCGGTTCGACCGTGTAGCTGACCGTGCGGGCCAGCAGGTCAAGATTGCGCTGGGCATAGTTGCGGATCACGATCCCGCCGCTGACCACCAGGCTGGCCGCCGCCAGCGCCACCGCGAACAGGATCAGGCGCAGATGCACCCGGCCGAGGATCTGGGCCAGCGTGGGCAGCGCGGCTGCCGGAGCGACTTCAGACGCCTTCGTTTTCTGGGGAGTCGCCATCGCTCAGCGCCCTCCCTGCGAGATGCGCAGCACGCGCGGATCGACTTTCAGCCCGGACCGGGCAATCGCGTCGATGTTCATCCGGAATGTCGCCGCCTGCGGTGTGAACAGCAGGCAGAACATCGCCTGGCTGCGGCAATCGGGATCGGCCTCGGCAATGGTCAGCACCCCGCGCCCGCGCGCCTGCGCGGTCAGCGCGCGCATTTCCGGCAGGCTCATGCGGCCGATGTAAAGGGAATCGCACACACCGGGGGTGAACGCCGCTGCCGCCACGGTCTGCCGGTCGATCAGGCGGCCATCGGCCAGCCGCAAACCGTCCAGCCCGTCCGCATGACTGACCGGGCCGACCACGCACAAGGTCACCGGATTCTCGCGGCGCGGCCAGGTGGTATATTCGGTGATCGATTGCACGATCCGCCCGACCGGACCGGCAAAGACGCTGCCCGGACTGCTCGCAACCGGCACGAGCGCAAGGTCCGTCGCGCCCGTCAACGACACGACGGCCAGCGCCAGCAGCGCAGCCCGCAAACGATTGGCAACGTTCATCTCGACCCTGATCCTTGCCAGACCAACCCCGCCCTTTGCCCGAAACTATCGTAAACGCAAGGAATTCCGGGCGTTCCGTTTACCTGAAACCAACCATCGCCGCCCCGTACGCACTGCCGGATTGGTTTCTATCGTAACCAGTGCTAGGAGGCCGGAAAGTCCTGTTGCCGGAGAAACCGCCTTGTCCGCCCCGCAGTCCGCCCCGCAGCCTGCCTCGCTGAACCGCACCCCCTTGCGCCGCGCCTATCGCATGGAGGAGGAGGCCTGCCTGGCCGAGCGGCTGCTGCAGGCCGCGCCCGCCAGCGCGGTCCATCCCGCCGCGCAGGCGCTGGCCGCGCGGCTGGTCATGGGCGCGCGGGCGCACAAGGCCAGCGGGCTGGACGCGTTCCTGCAGACCTATGGGCTGGGGACCGAGGAAGGCATCGCGCTGATGTGCCTGGCCGAAGCGCTGCTGCGCGTGCCGGACGCCGCCACCGCCGACGCGCTGATCCATGACAAGCTGGCCGGGATCGACTGGTCGGAACGGATGGGCGACAGCGACAGCACGTTCGTCAACGCCGCCACGTTCTCGCTGATGCTGACGGGGCAGGTCCTGCAACAGCGGCGCGAATCGGCGGGCGGGCTGGGCGCCAGCCTGAAGCGCGCGGTCGGGCGGCTGGGCGAACCGGTGATCCGGCAGGCAACCTTGCAGGCGATGAAGATCCTGGGCGGGCAGTTCGTGTTCGGCCGCACCATCGACGAAGCGCTGGGCCGCGCCGCGCCCGAACGCAAGGAAGGGCTGACCCACAGCTTCGACATGCTGGGCGAAGCGGCGATGACCTTTGCCGATGCGGAGCGCTATCGCCAGTCCTACGCCGCCGCGCTGGACCGGATCGCGGCGGAGGCGGGCGAGGGCGTGGTCCGCTCCCCCGGTATCTCCGTGAAGCTCTCCGCGCTCTATCCCCGCTATGACTTCACTCATGCGGAAGCCGCGAAAGCCGCGCTGGTGCCGATGCTGCGCGATCTGGCGGCGAAAGCGCGCGATGCCGACATCCACTTCACCATCGACGCCGAAGAGGCCGAGCGGCTGGAACTGTCGCTGGACATCATCGAGGCGCTGGTGGCCGACGACAGCCTGTTCGCGGGCGGCTGGCAGGGGTTTGGCCTGGCGCTGCAAGCCTACCAGAAGCGCGCGGTGCCGCTGGTGGACTGGGTGGCGCAGCTGGCGCGGCGGCATGGCCGGCGGATCATGGTCCGGCTGGTCAAGGGCGCCTACTGGGACAGCGAGATCAAGCTGGGGCAGGTCGGCGGGCACGGCGATTACCCGGTGTTCACCCGCAAGGTCGCGACCGATGTGTCCTACCTGGCCTGCGCGGCGCGGATGCTGGCGGCGAGCGACGCGATCTATCCCGCGTTTGCCACCCACAACGCCTATACCATCGGCGCGATCAAGGCGCTGGCTGGGGCTGCGCAGTTCGAATTCCAGCGGCTGCACGGCATGGGCGAGGACGTCTATGCCGAACTCGCCCGGATCGAGGCGACAGACGGCCAGCCGCGCACCCCGGTGCGGATCTACGCCCCCGTGGGCGGGCACAAGGAACTGCTGGCCTATCTGGTCCGCCGCCTGCTGGAAAACGGCGCGAACTCATCCTTCGTCAACCGCATGGCCGATGCCGAAGTGCCGGTGGCGGACCTGACCGGCGATCCGGTGGCGGAACTCGCCGCGCTGACCCCGCGCCGCAATCCGGCGATCCCGCTGCCCACGGCGCTGTTCGCCCCGCGCGCCAACAGCGCGGGGGTCGATCTGGCCGATCCGCTGGTGCGCGAACCCCTGGCGGCAGCGCTGGCCGAGCTGCGCGGCTTTTCCGGGTGGACCGCCGCGCCATCGGCAGAGGCCGCACCGGCTGCCGCCCCGCGCGCGATCTGCTGCCCGCATGACCGCACCGTGGTGGTCGGCCATTGCCGCGATGCCCGGCCAGACGAAGTTTCCGCCATGATCGAGCGTGCGCTCTCCGCCCAGCCGGAGTGGGACGCACGCGGCGGAGCGGAACGGGCCGCGCTGCTTGAAGCCGTGGCCGACCAGTACGAGGCGCACCGCGACGCGTTCCTCTCGCTCTGCCAGCGCGAGGCCGGCAAGACCCTGACCGATGCCGTGCTGGAACTGCGCGAGGCGGTCGATTTCCTGCGCTATTACGCCGCCGAGGCGCGCCGCCTGTTCACGCCGGAGGGCGAGGCGCTGCCCGGCCCGACGGGCGAGAGCAACCGCCTGACCCTGCACGGGCGCGGGGCGTTCGTGGCGATTGCGCCGTGGAACTTTCCGCTGGCGATTTTCACCGGGCTGATCGCCGGGCCGCTGGCGGCGGGCAACACCGTGCTGGCCAAACCGGCCGAACAGACCCCGTTGATCGCGGACCTCGCCGTGCGGCTGTTCCACGCCGCCGGGGTGCCGGACGGCGCGGTGCAGCTCGTCCCCGGCGACGGCACGGTTGGCGCGGCGCTGACCGGCGATCCGCGCACTGCGGGCGTCGCCTTTACCGGATCGACCGAAACCGCCCGCGCGATCAACCGCAGCCTCGCCAGCCGCGAAGGGCCGCTGGCGCAATTCGTAGCCGAAACCGGCGGGCAGAACGCGATGATCGTCGATTCCTCCGCCCTGCCCGAACAGGTCACGCGCGATGTGGTTGCCTCCGCGTTCCAGAGCGCGGGCCAGCGCTGCTCCGCGCTGCGCGTGCTCTACCTGCAGGACGATGTGGCCGACACGATGCTGGACATGATCCGCGGCGCGTTCGAGGCGCTGGTGATCGGCGATCCAGAGGACCTGACCACCGATGTCGGCCCGGTGATCGATGCCGAGGCCCAGGCCGCGCTGGACGCCCATATCGCGGCGATGCGCGCGGCGGGCCACACCGTGTGGCAGCGCGAATTGCCAGAACATTGCGCGCGCGGCACGTTCGTCGCCCCCGCGATCATCCAGATCGACAGCATCCGCCAGCTGGAGCGCGAACACTTCGGCCCGGTCCTGCACGTCGCGCGGTTCGCTGCCGACAGCCTTGAACAGGTCATCGCCGACATCAACGCGGTCGGTTACGGGCTGACGCTGGGCGTCCACACCCGGATCGACAGCACCCGGTTGCTGGTGCAGGCGCGGGCAAAAGTCGGCAACCTCTATGTCAACCGCAACCAGATCGGCGCGGTCGTCGGCAGCCAGCCATTCGGCGGCGAGGGACTGTCCGGCACCGGCCCGAAAGCGGGCGGCCCGCACTATGTCGCGCGCTTCGCAACCGAGCGGGTGACCTGCATCGACACTACGGCGGCGGGGGGCAATGCCAGCCTGATGGCGGGCGGGTAGGCCGCCCTACCAGTGACGAAAGCGAGCGGGTGGGGATTCCCCCCTTGCCCTTGTTAATCGCCCGGTTAAACTGCCCGCCGGGAGATGATGATGGACAAGGCTACTTACGACCGCTTGCTGGCCAAGGCGCAGCGCACGGCACACCTGTTTACGTTTGACGAATTCCTGCGGTTCTGGGCCGCCGACCGGCCCGAGCGGCTGGCGATGGAAGGCGACGACCTGCGCTTCGACTATGCCGGGCTGGAAGACGCCACGGCGCGCGTCGCCAGCGCGCTGCTGGCGATGGGGCTGGCCAAGGGCGATCGGGTGGCCTGGTTCGGCAAGAACAGCGCGACCTACTTCACCCTGTTCTTCGGCGCGGCGCGCGCGGGCGTGGTGATGGTGCCGATCGGCTGGCGCCTGGCCGAGCCGGAAGCGGCCTTCATCATCGACAACGCCGAGGCCAGGCTGCTGTTCCTGGGCGACGGGTTCGAAGGCGCGGCCGCCACGCTGGGCGCGCGCCCCGGCCTGATGCGCTGCTTCACCGCGGACGAGGCGCGCAAGCTGATCGCCGAATCGCCCCGCGGAGAGTTTACCCCGTCCGGCGCGGACGAGGCGGTGTTGCAGCTCTATACCTCGGGCACCACCGGCCATCCCAAGGGCGCGGTGCTGTCCAACCGCAACTTGTTCGGGCTGCGCAAGGCCAGCATGGACAACCCGCCCGTACACACCCTGTGGGACGAGGACGAGGCGGTGCTGGTCGCCATGCCCTGTGCCCACATCGGCGGCACGGGGCTGGGCGTGATGGCGCTGGCGGCGGGCCTCCCCGGCGTGGTGCTGAGCGAATTCGATCCGCCGCGCGTGTTCGACGCGGTCGAAAATCGCGGCGTGACCCGGTTCTTCATCGTCCCCGCCGCGCTGGCGCTGCTGCTGAACCATCCGGACTGTGCCAAGACCGATTTCAGCCGGATCAAATACATCCTCTATGGCGCCAGCCCGATCCCGCTGGAACTGCTGCGCGAATGCATCGCGATGTTCGGCGCGCAGTTCGTGCAGAATTACGGGATGACCGAAACCACCGGCACGATCTGCGTGCTGCCGCCGGAAGATCACTCGGTCGAGGGCAACCAGCGGATGCGCTCGGCAGGCAAGCCGCTGCCCGGCGTCGAAATGATCATCCGCGGGCCGGACGGCAAGCCGCTGCCCACCGGCGAGATCGGCGAGATCTGCACCCGTTCGTCCAACAACATGCTGGGCTACTGGAAGCTGCCCGAAGCGACCGCCAGCACGATGGACGCGGACGGCTGGATCGCCACCGGCGACGTCGGCTACATGGACGAGGACGGCTATGTCTACATGTATGACCGCGCCAAGGACATGATCATCACCGGCGGCGAAAACGTCTATCCGGCCGAGGTCGAGAGCGGCATCTATGGTCACCCCGACGTGCTGGAAGTGGCCGTGATCGGCGTGCCGGACGAAAAGTGGGGCGAAGCGGTGAAGGCCGTCTGCGTGCCCAAGCCCGGCCACACCATCGATGCCGACAGCATCATCGGCTGGGCGCGTGAACGGCTGGCGGGCTTCAAGGTGCCCAAGAGCGTAGACGTGATCGAAGCCCTACCCCGCAACCCCAGCGGCAAGATCCTGCGCCGGACCCTGCGCGAACCCTATTGGGCGGGCCGCGAACGCCAGGTCAACTGACAGTACAAGGCATCCCCCCTCTCCGCTCGACATGGACGAGCCGGGGGTTATGCTGACGCGCAAAGTTTTGAGGAGCCTGCCATGTCCGAACCCCTGCCCGGTGCCAAGGAGCACATCGACGCCGCCCTGCAGCAGTGCGCGGTAATCGACGACCTGCCCGCCGACACGCCGCTGATCCCCATTGCCAAAGTCGGCGTGATTGGCGCCGGCACGATGGGCGGCGGGATCACGATGAACTTCCTCTCCGCCGGTATCCCCGTGACCATTGTCGAGCGCGAACAGGCCGCGCTGGACCGGGGCGTGGAAGTGATGGGCAAGAACTATGCCGCCAGCGTCAAGCGCGGGCGCATCGAGGCCGCCGATGCCGAAGCGGCGATGGCGCGGCTGACCCCCGCGCTCGATTTCAGCGCGCTGGCGGACTGCGACCTGGTGATCGAGGCGGTCTATGAATCGATGGACGTGAAGAAGGATGTCTTCTCGCGCCTCGACGCCATCGTGAAGCCCGGCGCGATCCTGGCCAGCAACACCAGCTATCTCGACATCGATGAAATCGCTGCGGCCACCCAGCGGCCCGAAGCGGTGCTGGGGATGCACTTCTTCTCGCCCGCCAACATCATGAAGCTGCTGGAAGTGGTGCGCGGGGCCAGGACCGGCGCGAGCCAGCTGGCCACCGTGATGCAGCTGGCCGGCAAGATCCGCAAGGTGCCGGTCGTCTCGGGCGTGTGCCACGGCTTCATCGGCAACCGGATGCTGGCCAAGCGGCAGGAACAGGCCAACGCGCTGATCATGGAAGGCGCCGCCTACTTCGACATCGATCAGGTGCTGCTGGACTTCGGCTTTCCGATGGGGCCGTTCCAGATGGGCGATCTGGCCGGCCTCGACATCGGCTGGCACCGCGATCCGTCGAAAGTCACCACCGTGCGCGAGGCGCTCTGTGCCGCCGGGCGCTGGGGGCAGAAGACCGGCAAGGGCTTCTACGACTATGACGAGAACCGCCAGCGCACCCCTTCGGCCGAAGTGCAGGCGATCATCGCCGATTTCGCCGCGCGTCAGGGCGTGCCCCAGCGCAGCGTCAGCCGCGAGGAAATCTTCGAGCGGCTGATCTATCCGATGATCAACGAAGGGATGCTGATCCTCGACGAAGGAATTGCCCAGCGCGCGTCGGACATCGATCTGGTCTGGCTCAACGGCTATGGCTGGCCCGCGTGGACCGGCGGCCCGATGTACTGGGCCGCGCATCAGGGGCTGGACAAGGTGGTCGCGGGCCTGAAGCGCCACGGGTTGCCCGTCTGCGACAAGCTGGCCCGCGACGCGGGGTAGGCCTCAGCGCGCCTTGGGGATGCAGCTTTCGCGCGGCAGGCCGGGGAACCGCTCGCAATCATAGAGCGCGATCTCGCGGCCCGATGGATCGCGGGTAAAGCTGAATTGCAGGCTGGCGCGCGCGGACGGCGGCAGTGGAAACGCGGCGGGGACTTCAGCCCGCGTGCCCCAACCCAACACCCGGCAGGTCGCGTCGGGCTTGCACAGCTTGCGGGCGATGGCAGCGGCATCCTCGGCGCTGGAGGCGGCGTCGATCACCACGAAGTTGGCGCGGCCAGATGCATCGCGCATCTGCACCTGCCCGCCAGTCACCGCCGGGGTATCGGCAGGCAGTTCTGGCAGGGGCAGGGCGGCATCGGTCGCCGCCGGATCGGGACCGGCCAGCAGCGGGCGAATGTCCGGCTCTCCCCCGCGATAGGGCAGGTTGCCCGCCGCCTTGCTGCCCCAATAGCCCGGCCAGCGCAGGAACAGGTGGGTTTCGACGCGGGCCAGCTTGACCAGCTTCGGGCTCCACCACGGAAACACCCAGTCGGTGTGGTAATGCGTGGCATTGCCGACCGGGGCATAGACCGCGCCGTTCAGCGCCTCCACCGCCCGCGCCCGCGCCGCGATCCACGCGGGGTCGCTATAGCGCCGCTCCAGCGAGCCATCGCAGGTGAACGTGAACTGGCAGCCGGTGCGCCGCTCCGATCCCTCGAACACCACTCCGCACACGGTCCGGGCGAAGGCCGGATGGCGCACCCGGTTGAGCACGACCTGGATCACCGCGCGCTGGCCCGGATCGCTGGGGCCAGCCTCGGCCATGGCGGCGAGCGCAAGGCATTCCACCGCGCGCGACAAGTCAACCGGGCTGCCCGTGAAGCGGAACCGCGCCGCCGGTTCGATCCGTCCGGCAAAGAACGGCACGGCGGCATTGCGCGCGCGCGCCTCGTCCATCGGCAACAGCGGCGCGGCGTTCAGCAGCGGGGCATCCCCGGCCCGGCCCGGCAATTCGGCCAGGTCCGCCCCGCCCCGCGTCTGCGCCAGCGTGATCGCGTCGAGGTTCTGCGGCTCCATCCCTGACAGCAGGCACGCCGCAATTGCCGCCAGCACCGGAGCAGCGCCCAGCGCGGCGGGCCAGATCTGGCGCAAGGTGGGGGAATGCGGGCCGCTGGTCATCCGGCGCGCAGCCTTGCACCGAAGCGCGCGGCAAATCCAGTCAGGTCGGTCAGATCACGCCCTGCGCTGCCAGTTCCGCCAGTTCAGCCGCACCCAGCCCCAACAATTCGCCATAGACTTCAGCGTTGTGCTGCCCGACGACCGACGGCGCGGGACGGCGCACGGTGCCGGGTGTCGCCGAAAAGCGCGGGAAGCTGGACTGCATCTTCAACGGGCCGAACCGCTCCGTCTCGACCTCGATAATCGCGCCGCGCGCCTGAAAGTGCGGGTCTGCCAGCATGTCGGGCGCGCGGTAGACGCGGCCTGCGGGAATCGAATGCGCGGTCATCAGCGCGTCAACCTGATCCATCGTCAGCGTCCGGGTCCAGGCATCGATCAGCGCGTCGAGCTCGTCCTGATTTTCGCCCCGCGCCAGATGCGTCGCATAGCGCGGATCATCGCCCAGTTCGGGGCGGTCCATCGCCGCCGCCAGGCGCTTCCACAGCGAATCCTTGTTGGCCCCGATCATGAATTCGCCGTCCTTGCAGGTATAGACGTTGGACGGCGCGATGCCTTTCAGGATCGATCCGGAACGTTCGCGGATCAGGCCCATCCGGTCATATTCGGGGACCAGCCCTTCCATCACCTGCAGCACGCTTTCATAGAGCGCGGCATCGATCACCTGCCCCTGCCCGGTGCGCGCCCGCACGTGCAGCGCGGCCAGCACGCCCATGCAGCCATACGTCGCGGTCAGGGTATCGCCGATCGACACGCCCATCCGGCTGGGCGGGCGGTCCGGCTCGCCCACGATGTAGCGCCAGCCGCCCATCGCCTCGCCAATCCCGCCGAACCCGGCGCGGTCGGAGTACGGCCCGGTCTGGCCATAGCCCGACATCCGCGCGATGATCAGGTGCGGGAATTCGGCCAGCAGCACATCCGGCCCCAGCCCCCACTTTTCCAGCGTGCCGGGCTTGAAGTTTTCCACCAGCACGTCCGCCGTCGCGATCAGCCGCCGCACCAGCGCCTGCCCCTCTGGCACGCGCAAGTTGGCGCTGACCGAGCGCTTGTTGCGCGCGATCACTTCCCACTGGACCTTTTCCGCGCCCTGCCCCCATTCGCGCATCGGATCGCCGGTAACCGGCGGTTCGACCTTGATCACATCCGCGCCCATATCGCCCAGCAACTGGCCGCAGAACGGCCCCGCGATCAGCTGGCCCAGTTCGACGACCCGGATGTCCTGCAATGCCCCGCTATTCACTTGGTCCCTCCGCTGCTGCGCCGCGTCACTCACTGGTTTGCTCCATCCTGCCTGGGGAACGGCGGCGCCTTGGCCACCATGCCGGGCAGGGTCCGGTCCATGACCCCGCCCAGCCAGTGGTTGGCCGCGATGAGCGCCGCCAGATCGAGACCCGTGCCGATGCCCGCGCGCTCCAGCATGTAAACCACGTCCTCGGTCGAGACATTGCCCGCCGCGCCCGGTGCGAAGGGGCAGCCGCCCAGCCCGCCAATCGCGGCATCGACCGTCACCGCCCCGGCCTGCACCGCCGCCCAGACATTGGCGAGGCCGGTGCCGCGCGTGTTGTGGAAATGGACCCGCACCGGCACGTCCGGCACCGCCGCGCGGACCTTGTTCACCAGTGCGGTAACCTGCGCCGGGTTACCGACGCCAATGGTATCGGCCAGCCCGATCTCGACCGGATCGGCTTTCGCCAGTTCGACCGCCATCGCCACCACCCGGTCCTCGGCCACTTCACCCTCGAACGGGCAGCCGAACGAAGCGGCAATGGTGACCTGCCCGGTCTTGCCCGCCGCCCGCGCCATCGCGATGATCTCCTGCGCGGCAGCAACCGAACCATCGCTGGTCTGGCCCTGGTTGGCCATCGCAAAGGTATCCGTAGCAACCGACACCGCGCCCAGCTGGTCGATCCGCCCGGTCGCCAGCGCGCGCCCCGCGCCGCGCGCGTTCATCACCAGCCCGATATAGGTCACGTCGGCGCGCTCCGGCAGGCCGGCACAGACCGCTTCGGCATCGGCCATCTGCGGCACGGCGCGCGGGTTGACGAAGCTGGTCACTTCCATCCGCCGCACCCCGGCGGCAATCGCGCGTTCGATCAGCGCCAGCTTGTCCGCCGTCGCGATCTGCGTCTTTTCATTCTGCAAACCGTCGCGCGGGGCGACTTCGACCATTTCAATCATCGGCATCGGTCTTGTTCCATCCCGGTCCGGCCGGGTCTGTCAGCGGGCGCGGCGCGCCCGGATAAGATTTGACGGCGCGCTATCACCGGCTATGCCTTGGCGCCAGCGCGGGGGCAGGCGCGATCCTGCCGCCCGCACCATTTCTTGCCTTCATCGCAGGGTTCCGGTTCGTTTCATGCGCTCGCCATATCTGATCGTTTCCCTGCTCCAGGGTTTCTACTGGTTCGACTCCGGCTTGCAGAGCTACTTGCGCGCCCGCAACCTGCCGACGCTGACCCATTCCCAATCGATGGTGATGATCAATCTCACCACCGGCACCACCCGCCCTGCGGACGTGGCCCGCAATCTGGGAATCAGCCGGCAGGCGGTGCACGTCACGCTGCTGCAGATGCAGAAGCTGGGCATGGTGGAATTCCGCGCCGACCCGACCGACAAGCGCTCCAAGATCGTGGTGCTGACCGAAATGGGCGAACCGATGCGCCGCCACGCGCAGGCCGCCGTCACCGCCATGACCGAGCGGCTGGCCGAGCGGATCGGCAAGACCCAGGTCGCCAACCTGCTGGCCGCGTTCAGCACCGACTGGGGCGATGAAGTGGACTTCGAAAGCGAGAGCACGAACCGCAATCCCGGTTGATCCGGTGGCGGGCAGGATCATGGGTTCTGCTCCGCCGCCCCATCCGCAGCGGCGTGCTCCGCTTCGATCGTCCGGCCCGCCATCCACAGCGCCAGCGCGGTCAGCACCATCACTGGCACCATCGTCGCGATCATGGCCAGGCGCAGACTGTCCTTGCCCTGCCCGGCGGCGAACAGGTCGCTCATCGCGCCGACCAGCAGCGGCCCCAGCCCGATCCCGATCAGGTTCAGCACCAGCATCAGCATCGCGGAGGCCGTGCTGCGCGCTTCAGGCGGGGCCAGGTTCTGGACCACGGTCAGCGCGGGCGGGACCGGGAAGTTGAGCAGCGCGATGGGGATCGCGCTCCACACCAGCACCATCTGCCAGCTGTCCGACATCAGCGCGAGGCCGGTCAGCGGCGCGCAGATCAGCGTGGCCACCGCCGGGACGGTGGCATAGGCGCGTGCCGATTTGCCCACGAACCGCGCGATGATCCCGCCACTGGCGAATAGCCCGACCATCAGCGCCACGCCCACCACCGGGCCGTAATAGAGCGCCACCTGCTGCGGGCTGGCGCCGTATCCGCGCATCAGCAGCGCGGGCATCCACGTGACCAGCGCATTGGCCGAAATCGCGAACAGCCCGCTGGCCAGCGCCATCCAGCGCAGCGTGGGCGAGGCGATGAACAGCCTGGCCACCGCGAGGAACGGCATCGCATCCCCGCGCGGGCGCACCTCATAATTGCCGCGCGGCGGTTCCGGCCCTAGCCAGTAGAGCAGCGGGGCCAGCACCAGCCCGATCCCGCCCGCGACATAGAACGCCACCCGCCAGTCATAGGCCGAGGCGATAAGCCCGCCGCCGACCACGCCCAGCATCAGCCCCATCGGCGTGGCGCAGGTGAACAGCGCCACCGCCAGCACTCGGCGCGCGGGCGGGAAGTAGTCGCTCATGATCGAGAGCGACGGGGCGACCCCGCCCGCCTCGCCCAGCGCAACCCCGATCCGCGCCACCGCGAGCAGCGCGAAGGATGCGGCAAACCCGGTCAGCAGGGTGAAGAAGCTCCACAGGAAACAGGCCGCCGCGACGATCCGGATGCGGTTCCAGCGGTCTGCCAGCATCGCGATCGGCAGGGTGACGCAGCTGTAGAACACGGCAAACAGCGTGCCCGTCAACAGCCCGACCTGCGTGTCGGACAGCTGCATCTCCGCCTTGATCGGCTCGATCAGCACGGCCAGGATCTGCCGGTCGAGGAAGTTCATGATATAGGCCAGCGTCAGCAGGATCACCCCGATCCAGCGCCCGCGCACCGCCACGCCGCCGCCCGGCTGTGCCTGCGTACCCGCCGCGTCCAGTCCTGCCATTACCGCCACACGCGTTCTCCCCGGAGCGGCGCTCTGTGCGCCTGCCGATATTGATCAGTTTTGTCCCATCGTCCGGTCGATCCGCGCCCAGACGCCCTCGACGGACTTGTCGACCATCCCCTCGAACGAGGTCAGTTCGGCCCGCGCGGACAGCCCCGCCGGATCGGCCAGCACCATTGCACCCGCTCCGGCGGCTTCGGCCGCGCGCAGCATCATCGTGCGGAAGGTGACGATGGCCTTGTCGCTCGACCCCAGCCGGTCCTCGCTGCGGTCGGCAATCCGGCCCATCGATTCCCACATCGCCATGTCCTGCGTGGGGATGCCGTAGATTCCGGTGAAGTCCCCGGCGCGCATCGCGGCGCGGTCCTGCAGGTATCCGTTCGCGGCATTGCGGACCTTGCGATAGGTCACCGCCTCCACGTCCTTGCCCACTTCCGCGCCGCAGAACCGCCGCCAGTCGTCCTGCGCGATGCCCTTGGCTGGATCGGTGTGCCAGGCGATCCAGTAGAACATCGTGTTCTCGTCATCGATCGGCACCAGCATCTGGCTGAGCCGGTACTGGTCGGTCGGCGGAATGTGGACGGTAAAGGGTGCCTGAAACACCGTGACGCGGATGTAATCGCGCAGGTCCGGGTCGTGGATCGGCGTGCGGATCGCGGCATAGCGAAAGCCCAGGTCCAGCCGCTGCACGTCCAGCCGGGGCGATATGTCGGCCGAGGGGCGCAGCCAGGCCGTGTCGGTCGCGGTGGAACTGGCGACACTGTCGGCAGTGGGCATGTTGGTGGAATGCAGGCTGGAACTGTGGGCGGAGTCAATCGAGCCTTCCAGCACTTGCGCCCAGTTGCAGTCGGCGTGGACCTTGACCACGGCCACGTTGCCCGGCGCGGCCTTGGCCCAGATCGGCGGATCGAACGGTGTAACCGCGTCCGGATCGCCCAGCCAGACCCACACGAACCCGCCGCTTTCGACCGCGGGATAGGCCCGCGCGGCGATCTTTTCGGTCAGCGCGGTGCCCGCTGGTTCGCTGGGCATTTCGGTGACCGCGCCGGTCACGTCGAACTTCCAGCCATGGTACAGGCAGCGCAGCCCGCAGTCCTCGTTGCGGCCATAGACGAGCGAGGCGCGGCGGTGCGGGCACAGCTCATCCAGCACGCCAACCCGCCCCGCCGTATCGCGGAACACCACCAGGTTGACGCCCAGCAGCCGCGCCCGGCGCGGCGGGCCGTCCGGCTCGGCCACGTCCTCGCTCAGGCAGGCAGGCAGCCAATAGCGCCGCATCAGCGCGCCCATTGGCGCGGCGCGTTCGACCCGGCACAGCGTATCGTTCTGCTGCGGTGTCATGCCTCCGTCCGCCTCCTTCGATCCGGCCCGAATGGGGGCCATGCAATGCTCGGTTGAAAATACTTCTAATTCTAAGTATTGTGCTGGGCAAGCCCTATGTCGGGGCGACCGGGGGGACGCAAAGCGGGCATGGCGACAGGCGGAACCATCAATCTGGGGGTGATCGGGCTGGGCCGGGGCCTCATGCTGGCGCTGCCCGCGCTGATCGCACACCCCGCAATCCGGCTGGTCGCCGCAGCCGATCCCCGGCCCGTAGCGCGCGAACGCTTTGCCGCAGAGTTCAGCGCGCGCGCCTATGCCGACTGGGCCGAGCTGCTGGCCGATCCCGCCATCGACGCGGTCTATATCGCCGCGCCGCACCAGTTCCATGCGGAGCAGGCCGTGGCCGCCGCACGCGCGGGCAAGCACGTGCTGATGGAAAAGCCGATGGCGCTCAGCCTCGACGATTGCCGCGCGATGGCCGGCGCCGCGCAGCAGGCCGGAACGGTGCTGGTCACCGGCCCCAGCCACAGCTTCGATGCGCCGGTGCGCCATGCGGCCGCGCTGATTGCCAGCGGCGCGGTGGGCGCGCCGCGCCTGATCACCGCGCTCAACTACACCGATTTCCTGTTCCGCCCGCGCCGCCCGGAAGAACTTGACCCCGCGCAAGGCGGGGGCGTGGTGCTGAGTCAAGCCGCGCACCAGATCGACATCGCGCGCCTGCTGGCGGGCAGCCCCTTGCGCAGCGTCCGCGCCGTGACCGGGGACTGGGACGCCGCCCGCCCCAGCGAAGGCGCCTATGCCGCCCTGCTGGACTTCGCCAATGGCTGCGCCGCGACGCTGACCTACAGCGGCTATGCCCGGTTCGACAGCGACGCACTGCAAGGCGGCACGGGCGAATTCGGCCAACCGAAAGACCCCGCCGCCCACGCGACTGCCCGCCGCCGGATCGCCGCGCTCTCCCCCGCCGAGGAAGCTGCCGCCAAGCTGGCGCGAGCCTATGGCGGCGGCGGCGCAGTCCTGCCGCCGCCGCCGGTCGCGAACGAACAGTTCGGTCTGGTGCTGGTCAGCTGCGAACGCGCGGACCTGCGCCTGATGCCGGACGGCGTCTGGACTTATGCCGATGACGGCGCACACTTCACGCCCCTGCCGCCGCCGCCCGCCGCGCAATACGGCGCGATTGCCGCCTTTGCCGAGGCGTGCCGGGGTGGGCCGCTGCCGCCGCAGGCCGGAAGCTGGGGGATCGACACCGTCAAGGCCTGCCTCGCCCTGTCCCGCTCCGCGCATGAGCGCCGCGAAATCCGCATCGAACCGGAAGACCCACTGCATGAGCAAACTGCCCCTGACCCTGGCCTGCTGGAACTATGACCGCACCGCCGCCCTGAGCGACGGGCGGGTCACGGCGGAAGGAATCGACCTCAACGTCCTGACACTCGACGTGGAGGAAACCTTCTTCCGGATGCTGCGCCACCGCGAATTCGACGCGGCGGAGATGTCGCTGTCGTCCTATTGCGTGGGGCTGGGCCGGGGCAGCACCGATTTCATTGCACTACCCGTGTTCCCGTCGCGGTTCTTTCGCCATTCGTGCATTTTCGTTTCGACAAAATCGGGCATCGAAACGCCCGCGGATCTGGTCGGCAAGCGGGTCGGCGTGCCCGAATACCAGATGACCGCACCGGTCTGGATTCGCGGCATCCTGCACGACGAATACGGGATCGACCCGGCCAGCGTGCACTATTTCACCGGGGGCGAGGAGACGCCCGGACGCGAGGAAAAGCTGAAGCTGAACCTGCCAGAGCGCTTCCGCCTGACCCCGATTGGTCCGGACCAGACGCTGGCGCGAATGCTCGCCGATGGCGAGATCGACGCGCTCTACACCGCCCGCGCGCCCAGCACCTTCACCAGTGAGCCCCACGCGGTGCGCCGCCTGTTCCCGGATTTCGTCACGCGTGAACAGGACTGGTTCGCCCGCACAGGAATCTTCCCGATCATGCACGTGATCGCGCTACGCCGTGATGTGTACGAGGCCAACCGCTGGATCGCCCGCGCGCTGATGAAGGCCTTTGCCGAGGCGAAAGCGCTCGCCCAGGCCGAGCTGCGCATTTCCGCCTCGCTCAAGACCATGCTGCCCTGGCAGATCGCGATGGTGGAGGACACCACCCGGGTCATGGGCGCGGACTGGTGGCCCTATGGCGTCGATTCCAATCGCGCGGCGCTGGAAACTTTCACCCGCTATCACCACGAACAGGGCCTTTCCCCGCGTCCGTTGACGGTGGAGGAGCTGTTCGCACCGGAAACCTTTGCGCAGTTCGTGATCTAGGCGGCGTGGACAAACTCCACACGGATCACGATTGGGCTGTCAAAGGCCCCGGCAAGGCGCGCAGACGAAGGAAGAGTGGTTCTCTTTCAAGGCTGCGCAACGCCGCAGGGGCCTTTGACAGCCCAACCCCTGCGGGGCCGGGCCAAAAACCGCCACTTCCGCGTCGGTTCGGCTCGAAATATCGACATATTCCTTCACCTCACCTCCTTGAATTGACGGTTTTTGGCTCCGGTCGTGACCGTGTGGAATTTGTCCACGCCGCCTAGGACACTGCCCGGTCGCGGCCTTCCCAATAAGGTGCGCGCAGTTCCCGCTTCAGCACTTTGCCCGATGCGTTGCGCGGCAGGGCGGGGATGAAATCGACCGACTTCGGCAGCTTGTAGGCCGCGATCCGGCTGCGCGCCCAGTCGATCACGGCGGCGGCGTCCGGTGCATCGGGGCCGGGCACGACAATTGCCTTCACTTCCTCGCCCCAGCGGTCGGACGGAACCCCGATCACCGCCACTTCGACCACGCCGGGGCAGCCCGCCAGCGCATTTTCGACTTCGGCGGGATAGATGTTCTCACCCCCCGAAACGATCATGTCCTTGACCCGGTCCTGCACGAAGTAAAAGCCATCGGCACTGCGCAGGCCGGCGTCACCCGTGTGCAACCAGCCGTCGCGGATCGCATCGGCGCTGGCCTCGGGGTTGCGCCAGTAGCCGGTGGTGATCATCGCCCCCCGGATCACGATTTCGCCCACTTCGCCATCGGGCAGGGGCGTCCCGTCCGGCCCCAGAATCGCCATCTCCAGCCCCGGCCACGGCTTGCCGCAGGATCGCAGCAGCGCGCCGTGGTGGTCCTGCGGCGCAAGCGAAGAGCCGCCCCCGGCGGATTCGGTCATCCCGTAATACTGCACGAAATCGCAGCCGAACCGGGCCTGCGCGCCGGTCAGCACCGCTTCGCTGATGGGGGACGCGCCATAGCCGATCGAGCGCATCGAGCTGACATCCGCGTCGCTGCCCGAATGGAGCAGCGCGTTGATCATGGCCGGGACCAGGAAAGTGCGCGTCACCCGTTCGCGGGCGATGGTTTCCATGACTGCGCCCGCATCGAATTCGCGGTGGACGATCACGTGACTGCCCGACGCGAGCGAAGCCATCACCACGTTGAACCCGGCGACATGAAAGATCGGCACCGCAATCAGCACGATATCATCTTCGGTATAGTCAAATCCGTCGATCTGCTCCGCGGCCACCAGAAACGCGGCATAGTTCGCGTCCGACAGGCAGGCCCCCTTGGGCCGCCCGGTGGTGCCGCTGGTGTAGAGCTGCAGGATATCCCCGCCCAGCCCCGCCGGCTGCTGCGCCGGCACCAGCGCGCCCTGATCGATCCGGGCATGGCCAGGCAACGCGAATCCGGCGCTGACAATGCGCGGCGGCGCGGCCAGTTCGGCGCAGGCCGCGCGGGCCAGCTCCAGCATGTCCTCGGTCACTACCAGCAGCGGGGCCTCGGAATGCTCCACGATATAGGCGATCTCGGCTACGCTCAGCCGGTAGTTGATCGGCAGGAAGCAACCATCGGCCAGCGCGCTGCCAAAGGCGATGTCGAACCAGTGGATGCTGTTGCTGCCCAGCCAGGCCACCCGCTGCCCGGCTTCCAGCCCTAGCGCGCGCAGGTTGGCGCAGGCCCGCCCGGCCCGCGCGCCAAGATCGGCGTAGCTGAACGTCTGCCCGCCCACCGTCACGGCCGGCCGCTCGCCAATGCGCGCCGCCTGCACGGCGGGAATTTCCCGCACGGAACCGATCCCGGCCGCTTCGCCCATACCCACTTCCTCTCCCGTTTCCCGCCCGTTGCAACGGGCGATGCTTGTCATAGACTGCGTTCCGGCAGCCGCGCAGATGGTCAACGAATTTGACAGCTTTTGATTAGAAGTCTATCCATATCGCATACGCAGGACCAGAGACTGCCGTACGGTTTGAGGAGAGTCGATAATGGGACAGGCAAAGAACACCGAATTCGAGTTTCGCGGCGTCAACCATCTGGCGCTGGTCTGCCGCGACATGGCCAAGACGGTTGAATTCTACCGCGACATCCTGGGCATGCCGCTGACCAAGACGATCAACCTGCCCGGCAACATGGGCCAGCATTATTTCTTCGATTGCGGCAACGGCGATTCGCTGGCGTTTTTCTGGTTCCCGGATTCGCCCGAGGCCGTCCCCGGGATCTCCTCGCCCGCGCAGTTGCCGCGTCGGGGCAATTTCGTGTCGGCGCAAGGTTCGATGAACCACATCGCCTTCGACGTCGCGCCCGAGAAGTTCGATGAATACGTGGAGAAGCTGAAGGCCAAGGGCATCGACATTTCGCCCGTCTCCAACCACGACGATTCCCCGACCCAGATCAGCGAAACCGTGACCGACCGGGTGTTCGTGCGCTCGGTCTATTTCTTCGATCCGGACGGTGTCTGCGTCGAACTGGCCGCGTGGACGCGTGCGCTGAATGACAGCGATGTCGACAACACTGCCCGGCCGATGACCGCAGCGGATCTGCGTCCGGCGGCGTAAAACGTATGCTCCCAGGTCGCGGAAACGCGACCTGGGTTAGCGGCACCCGCCCGATCCCTACCGGTTCTGCGTCGCCGCCGGGCTGAGAAAGTCCGCGGCATTGAAGCCTTCGGGTGCGGCAACTTCGACGATCGGGTCCTTGCGGTTGTCGTATTCCAGCTGCAACGCGCGGGTCATCACCGCATGCATCGCGTAGAGGCAGGTGATGTAGGTGTATTCGAAGATCTGTTCGTCATCCCAGAACGTCTTGAGCTTGGCGAAGACCTCGTCCGGCACCCGTCCATCGCCGGCCGTCAGGCAATCGGCATAGGCCAGAACGGCGCGTTCCTGATCATCGAACACGTCTGACACGGTCCAGTGCGGGATCGCCGCGATCTTTTCATCCGGCACCCCCAGCCCACGCAGCGACTTGCAGTGCTGCGAGAACACGAACTGGCTCCCCTTGACCCAGCCCGCGCGGGTCTGGCCCAGTTCGCGCAGCACCGGATCGATCTTGCGCGCGGGGTGGCGATAGACGGCAAAGCCATCGACCGCGTGCTGGAAAATGTCGGGTGCGAGCGCAAAGACCGTCCACCAGTCACCCGGCGTGCCGGTGGCGGTGCCGGGTTCCGCCACGGGATCGCGATCCCCGAACAGGCGCTTGTAATAGCGCTGGACAACTTCCGCCGTCACTTCCGATTTCGGCACCTGGCGCAGCACGGGCATCGTCTTCTCCTTGGATCTTCATCAACTCGCGAACTTGCGGAATTCGGCAACCTGGGCCGAATCGAAATATTCGTCCAGCCGGGTGATCCGGCCGTTCTCCACGCTGCACAGGATGCAGGCGTGCAGCGTCAGCCGCACCCCGTCCGCCCGCGTGCCGTGCAGGATGTGGCGCTGCACGAACCCGCCGGGAAACACCTCGCGCCGGAGCACTTCATAGCGGCGGTCGGCAATCCGCCGCGCCATCCCGGCCAGCGTGGCGAGGTTCTCATCGCGGGTCTGCTCCAGATCGTCGGTGTTGTGCCAGATCGCCACTGCCGGGTCATAGCAGTCGCGCACCGTATCGATGTCTCCGGCTTCGACGGCGGCGAAAAAGCGGTCAGCCAGGTCGTGCATGTCCTGCATAGGGTTCCCTTCCTGCTGAAACGGAACACGCCGCCGGTCGAGGGAGACAACCGGCGGCGTGCGGGGGGATCAGAACTTCGCGCCGAGCGTCACGCCATATGTGCGGGGCGGGCTGTAGAAGCGCTGGATGAAGAACTGCGCGGTCGGCGTCAGCGCGGCCACGTAGGTCTTGTTGGTCAGGTTCTTGCCCCAGACCTGCACACGGAACCGGCTGTCGGCGCTGGTCCAGTTGAGCGAGGCATCCACCAGCGTGTAATCGCCTGCGATTCCCTGCACATCGTTGGTGACGGTGTTGTAGTACGTGCTCTTGTACAGCACCGAACCGCGCGCGGTCAGATCGCCGGCGCTACCCAGCGGGATGGTGTATTCCGCCGTGAAGTTGGCCTGCCACTTGGGCGCGCGGACCAGCTTGAGGCTGGTGTAGTCCTCATCCCGCAGATAGGTGCCGTTGGGCAGCAGCGTCACCTTGCCCCCGCAAGTGGAGGTCGGCGCGGTGGTGTAGGATTGCGGTCCGTTCAGGTCGGCGCAGAAGTCGGTGTACTTGCTGTCCAGATAGCCGACGTTGACCCCGAGGTTGAGGTTCGACACCGGGCGCAGCGCCAGTTCCAGTTCGACCCCCTTGGTGGTGGCCGCGCCGATGTTCTGCGATGCGGTTTCCTGGCCCGAAGCGACGTTCGGGTTGGGGAAGAACACCCCGAATTCCAGTTTCTTGAACTTGGTCACGAAGCCCGCGAGGTTGACCCGCAGCATGCCGTTCAGGAAATCGCCCTTGAACCCGGCTTCCCACAGTTCCGACGTGTTGTCCTCGGTCGGACCGGCAGTGGTCAGCGTTGCGGCACGCGCACCGTAACCGCCGCCCTTGTAGCCCTGGTTGTAGATCGCATAGGCCATCAGATCGGGATTGAACTTGTAGTCGATCCCGGCCTTGAACGTCGCGCGGTTGCGCGAATAGGCATTCTTGAAGGCCTTGTTCGCGGCAAAGTTCGCCGCAGCGATCTGCTCCATTTCGGCAATCGGCTTCACGAACGCGCGTGAGGAGAACCGCGACGGCGAGATCAACGTGCCGGTCGGATCGCGGAAGAAGTCCTTTTCCTCCCAGCTCTGACGCACGCCCAGCGTGATGTTGAGCTTGTCGGTCACGCCATAGATCAGCTGCGCGAACAGTGCCTTGGCGGTGTTGGACTGCTGGACGTAATCCTGGCTGCCGAAGTTGAGCGAGGGCGCGACCAGCACCGGCAGGGTCGGGAAGGCCTGGGTCAGCTTGAAGCTCTGGTTCAGGTAATACCCGCCCACGACCAGGTTCAGCCGCGAAAGCGCATCGTCCCGGTCGGAAAAGTCGGTCGCCAGCCGCAGTTCCTGGCTGAACTGCTTGTGGGTCTGCAGCCGGAAGGTCGGGAAGAAGTTGATTTCCGACCCGTCGAAATCGCTGTCGTTGAAGTCGTCGGTCTTGATGTAGCCCGTGACCGAGGTCGCCACGACCGAGCCAAGATCCGCCTCGACCTTGCCGATCAGGCCCCACTGGTCGGATTCATGCAGGCTGGGGAAGTCGCGCCCGATCGTGTAGGGGCCGTCGTTCGGTTCCTCGAAGCGGAAGATCAGGTAGTGCAGCTTGGTCCGGTCCGGCGCGGAATCGCCCCCCGGCGCGCTGGAGCGGTCCTTGACGAGGAAGCCCTTGAGGTTGACCGTCAGCGCTTCCGACGGCTTGAACAGGATCGTGCCGCGCATGGACAGCTTGTCCTGTCCGCCCACGTCATCGCCATTGACGCGGTTGGTGAAGTAGCCGTCGGCCGTCTGCTTGTTGACCACCAGCCGCACGGCCAGCTGATCGCGCACCAGCGGCAGTTCGATCGCCCCCTTCACGTCAAGCCGGCCATAGTTGCCGATCGTGCCTTCGGCCTGAACGCCGCCCTGATCGAGGCTGGGGTCCTTCGAATAGGACGAAATCCCGCCCGCCAGCGAGTTCTTGCCGAACGAGGTGCCCTGCGGGCCGCGCAGGATTTCCACCCGGTCCATGTCGAAAGTGTCGAGCAGGGTCGCCACCGGACGGGTGACATAGACGCCGTCGATCGAGACGCCGACCGGGCTTTCCTCGGTCGATTCGATCCCCTGGGCACCCAGCCCGCGAATGTGGATCGCGGCGGAATTGGGGAAGGTCGCCACCGGCTGGATGTTCACGTTGGGCGTGGACGGTGCCAGATCGCTGAGGTTGCGCGCCGCCTGCCGGTCCAGCTTGGCTTCGCTGAACGCGGAAATCGCCTGCGGCACGTCCTGGAGGGTTTCCTTCTTGAAGCGCGCGGTCACGACGATCTCGTCAGCGTTCGCGGCTTCGTCAGCTTCACTGACCGCTTCGCTCTGGGCCAGGGCGGCGGGCGCCCAGGCGCCGCAAAGCGCAATGACTGCTGCTCCCGTCAGGAACCGGCGCAATTCTACCTTACCCATGTGGCTCTCCTCCATCTCCCCGGCTGTGCCGGGGCCCGTAGACTCCGTGATCCTTCAGCGTCACGGATGCTTAGCGCTCTAACTATATCCTTCGTATGGCAAGTCAGCAGGCTTGTCCAGATGATGCGTCACCCCTGCTTTTGCGTCAATGAAATTGACTATTGCCGTTGCATTCGCGCAACACCCTTCACCCGGCGCGCGGATCGACGATGCGCCCCGCCAGGGCCGCCGCCGCCGCCATTGCCGGGCTCATCAGATGCGTGCGCGCGCCAGTTCCCTGCCGGTTTTCAAAGTTGCGGTTGGAGGTCGAGGCGCAGCGCTCGCCCGGCTCCAGCCGGTCCTCGCTCATCGCCGCGCAGAGCGAGCAGCCGGGTTCGCGCCATTCGAACCCGGCGGCGCGAAACAGCGCATCCAGCCCCTCTGCCTCGGCCTGCGCCTTGACCAATCCCGATCCCGGCACGACTTGCGCGCGCACTCCCGGCGCCACCGTTCGCCCGTCAACCACGGCGGCGGCGGCGCGCAGATCCTCGATCCGGGCGTTGGTGCACGAACCGATGAACACCCGGTCCACTGGCAATCCGGCAATCGCCTGTCCGGGCGCAAGCCCCATGTAATCGAGCGCGCGTCCGATCCGCGCGGCCTCCTGGGGGTCGGCGCAAGCCGCCGGATCGGGCACGGTGCCGCCGATCCCGATGGTCTGGGCCGGACTGGTGCCCCAGCTGACCAGTGGCTCCAGCGCCCCCAGGTCGATCGCAATCTCCCGGTCGAACCGCGCGCCCGGATCGGACGCAAGCGCAAGCCACCGCACGGTCGCCGCGTCCCAGGCGGCGCCCTGCGGCGCGGCGGGTCGTCCACGCAAGTACGCCAGCGTCACCGCATCGGGCGCAATCAGGGAACAGGGCGCGCCGGCCTCGATGCTCATGTTGCACAGCGTCATGCGCGCTTCCATCGACAGCGCGGCCAAGGCGGGGCCGGCAAATTCGATGGCGTGGCCCGTCGCCCCGGCCTGCCCCAGTTCGCGCACGACCGTGAGCGCGATGTCCTTGGCCGTAACCCCCGGATGGAGCGCCCCGGTCAGGGTCACGCGCAGGTTGCGCGGACGCTTGCGGCGCAGGGTTTGCGTCGCCAGCACATGCTCCACATCGCTGGTGCCGATCCCGAACGCCAGCGCTCCGAACGCGCCATGGGTGGAAGTATGACTATCCCCGCAGGCGATGGTCATGCCGGGCTGGGTGCGGCCCTGTTCCGGCGCGACGACATGGACGATGCCATTGCGCGGATCGCCCAGGGCAAAGCTCTCGATCCCGAATTCCGCGACGTTGCGCGCCAGCACCTGCAATTGCAGCCGCGCGGCGGCATCGCGGACCGCGTCCACCCCGCGCGCCTGACCCTGCGTCGGCACGCTGTGATCGGCAAGCGCCAGCACGCGATCTGGCCGGCGCACCGTGCGTCCGGCCAGACGCAGCCCTTCGAACGCCTGCGGGCTGGTCGCCTCGTGCAGCAGGTGCAGATCGATATAGAGCAGCGATTCGTCGCCGTCGGTCGCCACCAGGTGGGCGTTCCACAGCTTGTCGTGCAGCGTCAGCGCGCCTGCTTCCGGCTCTGCCTGCCGCTCCATCCCCGCTACCCTCACCCTATACTTAGATGCCTAAGCATAAGGCCGGGTGCGCCGTCATGGCAAGAGCGCAGCGCCCGCTATTCGCCCCCGGCGCGGCGCAGCACGGTGTCGGCTTCGTCCTGCAGGTTGTCGATCACCCGCCCCAGCAGCGCGCGCAGCTGGTTCGCTTCGGCCGGGGTCAGCCCTTCGGTCGCCATGGCGTTGACCTCGACCACGCAGGGCAGCATCCGCTCCTCGATGTCGCGGGCGGCCTGGGTCAGAAAGACATTGGTCACGCGCCGGTCCGCCGCGTTCGGCTCGCGCCGGATATAGCCGGCCTTTTCCAGACTTTTAAGCGCAACCACGGTGGTCGGCTCGCGCATGCCCACCCGCCGCGAGAGCTCCCGCTGGCTCAGGCCATCCTCGGCCCAGAGCACGCGCAGGAACCGCCACTGCCCAGCCGTTACCCCCAGCGGCAGCGTGCGTTTTTCCAGCGCGCGGCTGAAATTGCGAAACGCGATCCGGCAAAGATAGCCGAGGCTGTTTTCAGGATGGGCATAGAACGAAGGATCGGGAGGGGTCGTGTCGGCGGTCATGAAGGCACAGTCCATTGAAACGATTGCATAGGCCGTCGGCGTGCGGGCTTCGGTCTGCTGGCAGGCATAGCCGAACCCGGCGGCAGTGCCTATCCCGCCCGCTTGATTTACTTAGATATGTAACTATTCTGCGTGGAATGACAAGTTCGCGCGGCATGATGGCCGAACCAGTGGATCGCATCACCGGGCTGGCCGCCCGGCTGGCGCGGGACAATATCGATACCGACCAGATCATTCCGGCGCGCTACATGACCACGATCTCGCGGTTTGGCCTTGGCGAGCACTTGTTTCGCAACTGGCGCTACCAGCCGGACGGGACACCGCGCGCCGATTTCGTGCTGAACCGCGCACCGTGGCGCAAGGCGGCGATCCTGCTGGCGGGTGACAACTTCGGCTGCGGCTCCTCGCGCGAGCATGCACCGTGGGCGCTGGCCGATTTCGGCATCCGCTGTGTCATTGCGGGCAGTTTTGGCGACATTTTCCGCGAGAACTGCCGCCGCAACGGGATCACGCTGATTACGCTGACCTCCGGCCATGGCGCTGTCGCCGCCGCGTGCGAGCGGGGCGAGACCCTGGCCATCGATCTTGCCGCACGGGTGGTGCGCACGCCCGATGGCGGCGAGCACGCCTTCGCCTTCGCGCCGGGGCACGAGGATTACGCCACACGCCCGCTCGATGAAATTGCGCGCACCCTGCAATTCGAGGCCGCGATTGCCGCCTATGAGCGCCGGCTGGAGGAGACTGCCTGATGCCCGATACCTGGCCCGAACTGCTTGGAACGCCGCTGTGCACTGCCGATTTCCAGGTCGAGGGCGCAATCATGTCGCTGGGCCGGTCGCCCTGGGCAGAGCGCCGGATCGGCTACGTCACCGGCGGTTCGTTCGCGGGCGACCGGCTGCGCGGGTCGATCCTGCCGGGCGGCGGCAACTGGTCGATGGCGGGCACCGGCGCGGATGGCAACGCGGTCGGCACATTCGATGCCCGCGCGATCTGGCAGACGGACGACGGGGCGCTGATCTATGTCACCTACACCGGTCGCACATCGATCCCGCCCGCCGTTGGCGCGGCGTTCCGGGCGGGCGACAATGGCGTCGATCCGGCGGACTATTACATCCGCATTGCCCCCGTGTTCGAGGTCGCGGACGAACGCTATGGCTGGCTGAACGGCATTCTGGCGGTAGGCATCGGCCACCGGATGCCGTGGGGCATCCGGCACTTCATCTACGCCATCGGCTGATCACGACTTGGACTTGATCCAGTCGACGATCAGATCGGCGGCGGCATCACGGTGGGCGGGTGAATCCTCGAAGTAATGCGCGCCGGGGATCAGCGCCAACTGCTTGTCGGCCGAACCGATCGCATCGAAAATGCGCGTCGCATCGCTGGGGAACACGCCGGTGTCCGCTGTCCCCTGCACCACCAGCGAAGGCAGGCGGAACTTGGCGAGGTGCGGCGCGCCCTGGCACTTCGACGTTTCCAGGCTCCACATCGACAGCCAGGTCTTGATCGTGTTGACCCGCCCGATGCTGGGCGTCTTGTTGGCGATTTTCGGGTCCCCGCGATAGCACAGATTGGGCAGGCGGTCCGACGGATCGAGGGTGGGGTCGATGCAGCGCAGATCGCCCCAGCAGCGGAACAGCGGGAACAGCCGGTCCGGCACCCCGGCAGCGTTCAGGCGGGCAAGTTCGGTCTTGGCCCAATCCGTGATGCGCTGGTTGCGGGCGCGCTGCGCGGCGCGGTATTTCTCCACGAACTCGGGCGAATAGGGCGGGCCGTTATCCGGGTTGAACGGGTCCAGCTCGGCAATCGTGGCGACCGGGTCCGTCTCGTCCGCAACCGACGCGTCCATCCAGTCGGTCAGCACTTCGGGCCGCCCGACATGGGCGTTGAGCGAGATGTAGAGTTGCGCCGGGATCAGCTGGGCATAGGCTTCCGCCCCCGCCCCGCTGAGTTCGCCCGCCAGGGTCGCGGCAATGGCTTCGCCCTGATAGGCGCCCATCAGCGATCCGCCGCCGGAATTGCCCAGGATCACGATCTGCTCGACCCCCGCTTCCTCGCGCAGCCAGCGCATCCCCACCAGAATGTCCAGAATCGCGTGTTCCAGCAGGAACTGGTCCTCGAACCCGCGATAGCGCGTGTTCCAGCCCAGAAAGCCAAACCCGCGCGCGGCGATGTAGGGGGCAAGGTAGTGTTCGGAGAAATCGACGTTGTAGTGCGTCGCGATCAGCGCCACCTTCGGGCGCGGATTGCCCTTGGGCGTCCAGTAGATCCCCTGGCACGGGTTGCCGCCCGCCATGATCCGCGGCGCGGTGGGCGATGAGGAGCTGACGAAACGGGAATCAACGGTCGCTTTCAGTGGCGTGTCATCGAACATGGCTTACACTCTCTCCCGCCGGCTCAGGGGCCGGTTTCGCAAAATACATAGCATTCTAATTAAATCGAGCAAGGCTTGATCGGCGCGCCGACGCAAGCTATTGCTTAGTCTTCTAAGTGAATGGGCATGGACGACAATCAGCGCATCATTACCGAAGGGCTGCTCCGCGCGGGCCTGATCGCCGCCGGGGACGTGCCGGTCATCACCCCGCTTTCGGGCGGGGTTTCGTGCGACGTGTTCCGGGTGGAGACGCCGTCGGGCACGCTCTGCGCCAAGCGCGCGCTGCCCCGGCTGCGGGTCGCGACCGTGTGGGAAGCGCCGACGCAGCGGTCGCACTATGAGGTGGAGTGGCTCTCCGTCGCCCGCGTCGCCGGGCTCAACGTGCCGCGCGTGGTGGCGGAATGGGAAGACCGGCACCTGTTCTTCATGGAATGGTTCCCTCCGGCGGAAAATCCGGTGTGGAAGGCCGAACTGGCCGCCGGGCGGATCGATCCCGGCTTTGCCGCAGCGGTCGGCCGGTCCATCGCCGCGATCCATTCCGCGACGCAGGGCGATGCGGCGATTGCAGCGCGCTTTGCGACGGACGACCTGTTCGCCGCGCTCCGGATCGAGCCCTACCTGCTCCACACCGCCCGCGCGCACCCGGATCTGGCCGCGATCATCGAGGGCATCGCCGCGACCACGCAGGCCACCCGCGCCGCGCTGGTCCACGGCGATGTCAGCCCCAAGAACATCCTGTGCGGACGCGCCGGGCCGGTGCTGATCGACGCCGAATGCGCGTGGTATGGCGACCCGGCGTTCGACCTGGCGTTCTGCTGCACCCACATGTTGCTGAAGGGCGTGTGGCATCCACAGTGGGAACCGCAAACCGCCGCCGCGTTCGATGCGCTGCATTCCGCCTATCTGGACGCCGTGACCCCGGCCCTGCGCGGCGGGATCGAGTCACGCGCGATTGCCCTGCTCGCCGCGATCCTGCTGGCGCGGATCGATGGCCGCTCGCCGGTCGAATACCTTACCGCCGAAGCTGACCGGGACCGGGTGCGCCGCGCCGCCCGCCAGCTGCTGCAAGACCCTCCGCCCACGCTGGCCGCCTTCGGCGCGCGCTGGCGGCAACTGACAGGACAGCCATGAACACCACCATCACCCGCGTCCACGCCCGCGCCATCTGGGATTCGCGCGGCCGCCCCACGGTCGAGGCCGAAGTCGAACTGGCGGGCGGCGCGACTGGCCGCGCCAGCGCCCCGGCCGGGGCATCGCGCGGCGCGCACGAAGCCATCGACTTGCGTGACGGCGGCGAACACCTTGCGGGCATGGGCGTGGCCAACGCGGTCGCGCTGGCCCGCGCGGAGATTGCCCCGCGCCTGACCGGGATGGACGCCGCCGACCAGGCCGCCATCGACGCCGCGCTGTGCGAGTTGGACGGCACCGCCAACAAGGCCCGGCTGGGCGCGAACGCCACGGTCGCCGTCTCGCTCGCGGTGCTCCATGCCGCCGCTGCCGCAGCGGGCGAGCCGACCTGGCGCTGGCTGGCGCAGGGCCGCGCCGTGCGGCTGCCCTTGCCCGAAATCCAGATCTTCGGCGGCGGCGCCCATGCCGGGCGGCGCACCGACGTGCAGGACTTCATGGTGATGTGCCCGCGCGCCGAATCCATCGCCCGCGCGCTGGAGATGACCGCCGATGTCTACCGCGCGGCGGGCATATTGATGGACGAAGCCGGATTGTTGGCCGGAACTGCCGATGAAGGCGGCTGGTGGCCCAACTTCAACTCCAACGAACAGGCGCTGGTCTTCCTGACCCGCGCGATCGAGCGCGCGGGCTATCGCGGGGGCGAGGACGTGTTCATCTCGCTCGACATCGCGGCGAATGAACTGGCTGAGGGCGACGGCTATTTCCTGCCGCTGGACCAGCGCCGCATGACCTCTGCCGAAATGATCGACCGCGCGGCGCAGTGGGCGCGGACCTATCCGCTGATCTCCATCGAGGACCCGGTCGGGCAGGACGACATGGCCGGAATGGCCCGCGCCACCGCGCTGCTGGGGGATGAAATCCAGATCATCGGTGACGATTTCCTGGTCACCAATGCCGCCCGCGTTAAACAGGCGCTGGCGGGGGGGGCGTGCAACGCCGCGCTGATCAAGGTCAACCAGATCGGCACCGTCAGCGAAGCCGCCGCCGCGCTGAATGCGGCGCGGGATGCGGGCTGGGCCACCATCGTTTCCGCGCGCAGCGGCGAAACCGAGGACGTCAGCATCGCGCACCTTGCAGTCGGCTGGGACGCGGGGCAGATCAAGGTCGGATCGTTTGCGAGATCGGAACGCATGGCGAAATGGAATGAACTGCTGCGGATCGAGGAACAGCTGGGCAGCGCAGCCCGCTATGCCGGGATCGATGCGTTCCCGGCGGCGGTGCGGGACCGGCTGGCCCGATGAAGGCCGTCCTGCAATACCGCGCCAGCCCCGGCTTTGCGGCCATTATCGAGGCCGCGCGCGGCGCGGTGCCGGTGGCCATCGTCGATGAGGACGACGCCGCAGGCTATGCCCGCGAAATCGCCGAAGCGCAGGTGCTGCTGCACGTACTGAAACCCGTGACCGCCGCGATGATGAACGCAGCGCCGGACCTCAAGCTGATCCAGAAGATCGGCGTGGGCGTGAACACCATCGACCTTGACGCTGCCCGCGCGCGCGGAATCGCGGTGTGCAACATGCCGGGCACCAACAGCCAGGCCGTGGCCGAACTGACGCTGGGGCTGATGCTGGGCGCGCTGCGCCAGCTGGCCTACCTCGATCCGCTGACCCGCGCGGGACAAGGCTGGCATCCCGATGCCGCGCTGATCGACCGGGTGGGCGAGATCGGCGGGCGGACCGTGGGCTTCCTGGGCTATGGCGCAATCCCGCAGCTGCTGGCCCCCGCGCTGATCGCACTGGGCGCGCGGGTGATCTATACCGCGCGCAGCCCCAAGGCCGATGCGCCGGGCGAGGCGGTGCCCTTGGCCGAGCTGCTGGCGCAAAGCGATATCCTCTCGCTCCACGCGCCGCTGACGGCGGAGACGCAGCGGATCATCGATGGCCCCGCGCTGGCGGCGATGAAGCAGGGCGCGGTGCTGGTGAACACCGCGCGCGGGGGGCTGGTGGATGAAGCCGCGCTCCATGCCGCGCTGGTCAGCGGGCATCTGGGCGGCGCTGGGCTGGACGTGTTCGATGCCGAACCGGCCCCCGCTGACAATCCGCTGTTCGCGCTGCCGAACGTGCTGGTCACGCCGCACGTCGCGTGGATCACGCAGGAAACCCTGCGCCGCAGCATGGTTGTGGCGTTCGAGAACGTGCGGCGGATCGCGGCGGGCGAAGACCTGCTGCACCGGGTTGCCTGAGATGGCGGCAGCCACCCGCCCCGCTGTCGTCCTCGTCTCCGGCCAGCTGCTCACCGCCGCGTGCTGGGCGCCGCAGATCGCCGCGCTCAGCCCGGACTATGACATCCGCATCGCCGATCATGGCCGCGATGACAGCATCGGCGCCATGGCCGCGCGGCTGCTGGCGGAAATGCCGGAGCGGTTCGATCTGGTGGCCCACGCGATGGGCGGGTTCGTGGCGTTCGAAGTGCTGCGCCGCGCGCCGCAGCGGGTGCGCAGCCTGGCACTGCTCAGCACCCTCGCCCCCGCCGACCAGCCCGCCCAGACCGAGCGACGGCAGGGCTATATCCGGCTGGTCGAAGCCGGCCGGTTCGATGCCGTGGTGGAGGAACGAGTGCCGATCCTGCTCCACCCCGCCCGGCGCGAGGACGAGGGCTTGCTGGCCGTGGTCCGCCGCATGGCGCAGGACACCGGGGCGGAACGGTTTCTGGGCCAGCAACGCGCGATCATGGCGCGCGCCGACAGCCGCCCGTCGCTGCCCGCCATCGCCTGCCCGACGCTGCTGATCTGGGGCCGACAGGACGGCATTGCCACCGAGGCGCACCAGACGGAAATGCTCGCTGCGATTCCCGATTGCCGCCTGACCGTGATCGAGGATTGCGGTCATCTGGTCACTTTGGAAAAACCCGCCACGGTCAACGCACTGCTGGCGGACTGGCTGGCGATCAGCCGGTAGGGCGGGTCACCCCCGCCATCCGGCCAGGTAGCGATCCCGCAGCCCGCCCTTGCGCAGCTTGCCCGATGCGTCGCGCTCAAGCGCGGAGACGATCACGAGCTCGCGCGGGACCTTGTACCCGGCGATCCGGTCCTTCAACTGGGCGCGCAACACCTGCGGATCAAGGCCGGTGCCGCTGACGAGCGCGACGACCGCCTCGCCATACTCCGCATCGGGCACCCCGATGACGGCGCAATCGCTCACCCCATCAAGCGCGAACAAGGCGCCCTCGACTTCCGCCGGATAGATGTTGACCCCGCCGGACACGACCATGTCGCGCACCCGGTCGCAGAGGTAGAGGTAGCCCTGATCATCCTGATAGCCGACATCGCCCAGCGTGATCAGGCCCCCCAGCGCCACTTCGGCGCGCTTGGCGGGATCGCCGCGATAGGTGAAGTCGGGATAGTCGTGCAGGCGGCCATAGATTTCGCCGGTGCTGCCGCGCGGCACGTCGTGCCCGTCGGGGCCGACAATCCGCAGCTCCGCCCCGGCCACCGGCTTGCCACAGGTGCCGGGATGGGCCAGCCACTCCGCGCTGTCGCACAAGGTCAGCGGCCCGGTTTCGGTGCCGCCGTAATATTCCGCGATGATCGGCCCCCACCAGTCGATCATCGCCCGCTTGACGTCTGGCGCGCAGGGCCCGCCCGCGTGGATCGCCCAGCGCAGCGAGGAGAGGTCATAGGCCTTGCGGACCGCCTCTGGCAGCCGCAGCAGCCGCACGAACATGATCGGGGCGAGGCCGACCGAGGTGATCCGTTCCCGCTCCACCAGCGCCAGGAAGGCTTCGGGATCGAACCGGGGCATGATCTCCAGATGCGCCGCCAGCGTCGCGGCGTGGAGCGCCATCTGGTTGGGAAACGCGTGATAAAGCGGCCCCGGTACCGCAACCCGGCTGTCCGGCGTGATCTGGTACATCGCCGAGCGCAGCGCCTGCATCCGCACCTGCTGCTCGGCGCTCGCTGGCACGCGCTGCACTCCCTTGGGCCGCCCGGTCGTGCCAGAGGTATAGACGATGCTGCCGGGGGCCAGCTGACGCGGCAGATCGCAGGGCGCAAAGCCATCGCGCCAGTCGGCGTAGTCGGCCAGGCCGGTAGCGACACCGTCCGGCGTGGCTACCACGAACGTCGGGATGCGGGCGTGCCAGCTGGCGGGGAGCGATGCGGCCAGCGTGTCGGCGACGAACAGCGCGCGCGGGGCGCTGTCATCCAGCAGGTATTCGATCTCGCCCGGCTTGAAGTGCCAGTTGATCGGCACCACGAACGCACCGATCCGCCCCACCGCGAGGGAGATTTCGATGAATTCGACCGAGTTCGGCAGGATCAGCGCAACCCGCTCCCCGGCAGTCACGCCCAGTGCGGCCAGCCCCGCCGCGGTCCGCTCGACCCGGTCCAGCAATGTGGCGCGGATGATGGCAGGGCCGGCAGCGCGGATCGTGGCGTTGTGGGCGTCGGTCATGGTGCCAAGCATGCGGCACACGCGCCGCGGGATCAATAGTCAATTAAAGTTACAAATACTCAGACGAGCGGGTGATTGAGTGCCAGCCCTAGATGCTGCCGCCCGGTCAGTTCGCGGGTCGCGTCCCAATCCCAGAAGGCGTGCGAGCAGACCATGTTGAGATCGCGCCAGATGCGCTGAAGCGGCTGGCTTTCGTGAAAGCTGGACGCGCCTGCTGCGGCCATCATCGCGTTCACGCTGTCGCGGCAGTGTTTTGAAACCCAGCCAACGCGGCCCTTCATCTCCAGCCGGTCCTCCACCGTAAAGGGGCGGCTGTGCAGGATCTGCTCGGCCCGGCCATAGATCACGCGCGCCATGTCGGTCGCGATCCGTGTGGCGATTTCCTGTTCGCCCAAGGTGATGTGCGCCATCTGCTGGTCCCTGACCACCACGCCGCTGAAGTTGCGCACCCGGCGCGCGACGATGTCCTGACTGGCCGCAAGCGCGCCCACCAGCGCTCCGGTGAGCACCGGCACGATGGTGCAATAGGCCGAGACCATGAACGGGATCGACATCAGCGGATTGTCATACAGCCGCGAGCCTTCGGTCGACCCGTCCTGCAGCGATTCACGCGCGATGGTGCGGTGATCGGGCACGAACACCTCACGCGCGATGTAATCGTTGCTGCCGGTGCCGCCCATGCCGACATAGTTCCACACGTCGACCACCTCGACCGCGTCCACCGGCATGACGAAGGATCGCATCCCGTCTTCGGCCTTGCCGCTCATCATCACCCAGTCTGCGTGGGCGATGCCCGATCCCCACGACACCCGGCCGCTGACGATCCACCCGCCATCGACCTTGCGCGCGGCCATGTCCGGCGCGGCGGCGGCGGGGAGCAGGACATAGCCCTTCGGCCCCAGCAGCTCTTCCTGCCCTGCTTGCGGGAACTTGGTCACATAGATGATGTGGCTGATGTAGAACGCCGCGATCCAACCGGTGGAGGGGCAGGCCGCGCTGATGATTTCCACCACTTCCAGCATGGTGGAGAGGCTGGCTTCCGATCCGCCGAAGCGGCGGGGCACGAACATCTGGATCAGTTCTGCCTCGATCATGTCGCGGATGGACTCATCGTGCGGATGGCGCAGGCGCTCCGTCTCGGCGGCGCGTTCACGGATGCGCGGGGCAAGGTCGCGGGCGCGCTGGATCAGTTCGGCATCGGTGGCGGGCATCGCGCTCTCCGGGTCTGGTCTGGTTATGCCCACCGGGATGCCACTTAATTATACGACTGTCTATTTAATTTCACGCTGGCGTGCTATGGCTGGTCCATGACCACCCCGCCGCCCCAACGCCGACCGGGCCGCCCAGCGCAAGGCGATGCCCCCGCCCTGTCGGACGATGCCTGCCTGGACGTGGCGCTGGCCGCCTTTGCCGAGCGCGGGTTCGAGGGCGCATCGATCCGCGAGATCGCCCGCGCCGCCGGGATCAGCCACGGGCTGCTGGCCATGCGGTTCGGGTCAAAACAGGCGCTGTGGATCGCGGCGGTCGATCACGGGATGATGCGGCTCAACCGCCGGATGATCGCCACCACGCGCGCCCTGCCCGCCGCCGCCAGCGTGGCAGACCGGATGCTGGCCGCCTGCATCGATTTCCTGGAATCGCTGGCCGAATTTCCCGCGATCATCCAGGTCGTCAATATCGAGGGCACCCAGCCGGGCGAGCGGCTGGACTATATCGTCCAGACATTCTTTCGTGGTCAGGACTGGCCGTTCACCGCGTTGCTGGCCGAAGGGCAGGCGCAGGGCGTGTTCCGTGATGTCCACGTCACCGTGCCGTTCACCCTGCTGGCCCACGGCGCGGGGGCGCTGGTGGCGCTGCGCCCGCTGATGGAAGCGGTCAGCCCGCGCACCGGCAAGGAGCCGGACGGATTGGCGCGCACGATCGAGGCCGCCGCCAGCCTGATCGTGCGGGGCCTGCTGCGCTAACCCTTCAACACTTCGCACCCTTCGTCGCGGCCCAGCCGATGGCGTCTTCCAGCAGGGTTACATTCAGCGGATGGCTGTAGGTTTCGGGCAAGTGGCCGATGGCGGAATAGAACATCCGTCCCTTGCCGATGCAGCGGGTCCACGCGATCGGGTGATCGCCCATGTCGAGGTTGCCGCCGAACCGCCCGGTGCGGCTATAAGTGCTTTCATCCAGCGACAGGATCACCCTGGCCCCGGTGGCGCGCGGGTTGTTCCGGAATGAATACCATTCGTCCGTCATGCGCCATTCGGCCGGCAGGCGCCCGGCCAGCGGGTGGCTCTTGTCCACCACCACGCGGGCTTCCTGGAACTGCGGGTCCATCGGATGCCCGGCAAAGCGCGCGCCGATCAGGGTGTCGGGATACCAGTCCCAGAAATAGACCGGATCGCCCGCCGAACCGTGAATGCCGACATAGCCGCCGCCACGCTTCAGGAAGGCCTGAAACGCCTTGCGCTGGGTCAGGGTCAGGACGTCGCCCGAAATGTTGTTCCAGATCACCGCGTCGAACTTGCCCAGCGTCGTGGCGTTGAAGGCGCCGCCCTTGTCCGACACGAGTAGCTGCCAGCCCTTGCGCTCAGCCATCGCGGTCAGCGCGGCGCGGGCGGAATTGACCGAGGGGACATCGCGGAAGCCGTTGATCTTCTCGAACAGCAGCACGCGCGGGGCCTTCGCGGCGCCCTTCGGCACGGCCACGCGGTCATTGTCATAGCGGGCGCAGCGGGCCACCTTGTCCTCGCGCGTCACCGGCAAGGCGCGCAGCTTTGCATCGAGCGCGGGGAGCACGCCACCGTCCATCCCGACAATCGCTGCCGCATCGCGGATCGTCAGGATCGCGGCGAACGTGGGGGCGGCGGTGCCCATCGGCATGAAGTAATCCTTGCCGGGGTCCTTGCCGGTCGCCTCGGCGGTCAAGCGGCGTGCGGCGGGGTTCAGCAGGATGTCGACCAGCGGTGCATCGACAGAGAACGGCGCATCGCGCAGCGGGCAATCGAGCAGCGGCGCGGCCTTGGCCGCGGCGGGCGTGGCGGCAAGGGCCGCGCTCAGCACAGCCATCAGGCCGATCAGTTTCAAACGGATCATCGCACCGTCTCCTTACAGCTTGCCCGATTTCAGGAATTCGACCGCATGGTGCGCCGCGCGGGCGGACAGCGCCATATAGGTCAGGGAAGGATTCTGGCAGCCGGACGAGGTCATCGCCGCGCCATCGGTCACGAACAGGTTGGGCACTTCGTGCGCCTGGTTGAAGCCGTTCAGCACCGACGTCTTCGGATCTCGGCCCATCCGCGCGGTGCCCATTTCGTGGATGCCCAGCCCCGGCGTGGCCGAAGCATCGGCCTGCGCCACAACCTTGCCCCCGGCCGCTTCCAGCATCGCCTTCCCATCGGCCAAGATCTGCTTGATCATGGTCTGCTCGTTCTTGCCGATGGCATATTCGATGTGCGGGATGGGGATGCCCCACTTGTCCGTGCGGGTCGCGTGCAGGGTTACCCGGTTGTCCGGGTTGGGCAGCACTTCGCCAAAGCCCGCGATGAACGCCATCCACGGGCCAAGCTGGCTGGCGTTCCGGCGAATGTCCGCCCCGACCGCGCCCGGCGCCATCGCCCCCTGCTTCCACCCGGCGCGGCTGATCCCGCCCTGATAGCCGTAACCCCGGACATAGCCGTCCGCGTCCTCGGTCACGTTGCGGAAGCGCGGAATATAGAGCCCGGTCGGGCGGCGGCCCTTGTAATAGCTGTCCTGCGGCCCCGGGAACATCGCCACGGTGGCGAGGCCATAGAGGTGGTCCATCAGGTTACGCCCGACCTGGTCCGATCCGTTGGCCAGCCCGCGCGGATTGGCCTCGCTGGCGGAATTGAGCAGGATCTGCGCGGTGCCGATGGTCGACGCGTTGAGGAAGAATATCTTCGCCGCATAGGTGCGGCCCTCGTTGGTCTTGGCGTCGATCACCTTGACCGCCGTGATCCGGCCGGTCTTGGGATCGTGGACCAGCGAGTGGACGATGGCATCGGTCACGATGGTCAGGTTGCCGGTGCGCTCTGCCGCAGGGAGCGATGCGGTCAGGCTGGAATGCATCGCCCCGAACCGGCAGCCGCGTTCGCAGATCGAGCGGTTCTGGCAGCTGGTGCGTCCCAGTTCCTCGTGCTGCGGCTGCGCGACCGAGAGGTTGGCCGTGCGCCCGGAAATCACCTTGCGGCCCGGAAACGTGCCTTCAACCGCCGCCTTGAACTGTCGTTCGGCATCGTTCAGCTCGAACGCGGGCAGGAACTTGCCGTCGGGCAGCTGCTCCAGCCCCTCGTTCGATCCGGCGACCCCGATGAAGGTTTCAACGTGATCGTACCACGGCGCCAGATCGGCATAGCGGATCGGCCAGTCGACCCCGTGGCCGTCCCTGGCATTGGCCGTCAGGTCGATCTCGGACAGGCGATAGCTCTGCCGCCCCCACATGATCGACCGCCCGCCCAGGTGATCGCCCCGGATCCAGCTGAACGGCTTGCCTTCCGGCGTGGAATAGGGCTGCTCGCTGTCCTTGGCCCAATACTGCTTCGTCGCCTGGCTGAAGGCATAGCACTGGCTTTGCACCGGGTAATCGCGCGCGACTTCCTCTTGCGGCACGCGGTTGTTCAGCGGGAGTTCCCACGGCATCAGGTGGTCGGTGTAATCGGTCGCGGGATCGATCTTCTTGCCGCGTTCCAGCACCAGCACTTTCAGGCCGCGCTCGCACAGCTCCTTGGCGGCGAACCCGCCGCTCATCCCCGAACCGATCACGATTGCATCAAACGACATCAGGCTTGCTCCAGATCAGAAGATGCCGAAAGCGGCGGCAGGGCGGGTTTCGGGGGTGACCTTGATCGACGGCTGCCATTTGCCGGGAACGTGCTCGTACGACAGGTCGCTCGTCAGGCCTGCCTCGCTGGCGTAGAACAGCACCAGCACCAGTTCCTTCAGCTTGTGATAGCCCACGTCCGCCACCGAGATGACCGGTTCGAACAGCGACCCCTTGGGCGCATCAGGGGCCAGCGGCACGGGGGCCAGCGCGGCCTTGTCGTGCGCGGTCAGGAAGGCCAACCGCTGCGGAGCCGCCAGTTCGGCAAAGGCCTTGCCCGTCTGCTTTCGGGCCGCCGCATCCAGCCGGTCGAGCGCGCCGGACAGGGCCTCGCGCGTCTCCGCGCTCGCCCAGTCGGCATACATCTGCGCCAGCACCCTGGGCACGCCGGCTTGCAGTGCGCCGGGCGTATCGGTTGCCGGAAGCAGCGTGTCGGCATAGGCGTCGAGCAGCTTCAACCGGTCCGCCCCCAGCGCGGCAGGCGCGCCCGATCCCGGCAGCAGGTCGCACCCGGCCAGCGCAGTCGCCCCCAGCAGCAGCATCGCGCGCTGCATCAGCCCGCGCCTGTCGATCATGGGGGCCATCATGGCGAAATCCTCCATCGCGTCGTCTCCCGTCCTCAGCCTTGCGCCCAGCAATCGCGGATGAAGCGATGGCCCTGGGTGTACACCTCCTCCTCGGAGGCGAAGAATTTGCGCCACACGCGCGTCGCGGCGGCCAGTTCGGGGACCGCTCCGCCAAATGCCTCGATGGTCAGCCACTGGTCATAGCCCAGCGCTTTCAGCGCGCTGATCGCCTCGCGGATACGCGCCTGCCCGCGCCCCGGCGTGCCGCGATCGTTCTCGCTGATGTGGACGTGCGCCAGCTGGCCCCGGCCCCACGCCCCGGTCAGCGCGGCGATGGAATCGGCTTCCTCGATATGGGCGTGGAACGTATCGAAATGGATGCCGAAACCCGGCTCATCCAGCAGGTCAAGGTAGGCGCCGGCCTGCTCGCAGGTGTTGAGCAGGTGGCATTCGAAGCGATTGAGCACTTCCAGCGCGCAGGTCAGGTTTGCCGCGCGCGCCAGCGGGGCGACGCGGCGATGCACTTCGGCGCAGCGCTCGTATTCCGCCACGGTCGGCCCGGTGCCGGAAAAGACGCCAAGCGGCTGATACCACGGCCCGGCCAGCACTTCCGCGCCCAGCGCTTCGCAGCATTCAACCACGCGGGCAAGATGCTCGAACCCGGCATGCCGCACCGCCGGATCGGGCGAGAGCGGACTGTGCGCCGCATCCGGGATCACGGTGGTGACCGTGCGCTTCAGCCCCAGATCGTCCAGCAAGGCGCCCAGCCGCCGGTAATGCGCCGGGTCCGCCGCATCGAAGATCGGCACTTCGACCCCGTCAAACCCGGTGCGTTGCAGCGTTTCGAGCAGCGGCGCGTGGGCCTTGGTAACGTGCCCGGTCCAGAGCAGCAGGTTGATCCCGACTTTCACCGGCCGCGCCGCTCCAGCAGCCAGACCGCGCCGAACACCACGAACAGCACCAGCGGGATCACCGCGATGGTCTGGAACGAGGTTTCGGCCGCATGGGCGAGCACTTCCTGCAACTGCGGCGAACCCGGCTCCAGCGCGGCAAAGGCTTCCTGCCCGCCCGCCTTGGCCAGCTTGGCATCGTCATAGATCCGGCCCAGCTGCGGCAGCACGAAATAGATCGCCATCGCCCCGGCAAAGCCGACCAGTCCGATCCCCCACGGCCCGCTGCGCGGGAACCGCCGCGACACCGCCGCCAGCATCGTCGGCCACATGAAGCACACCCCCAGCGCCCACAGCGTCGCCGCGACCAGCGCGGTCAGCGGCGAATTGGCCGTGCTGAGCAGATAGAGCCCCGCCGCCGCCGGCAGGGTGCAGATCAGCAGCAGCCCCATGTCGGAAAAGCGCTGCTCCAGCGCGCCCGCGAAGTGCCGCATCACGAACATGATGGCCGAGACATAGACCAGCACCAGAATGCCCGGCATACCCACCGTCTGACTGAGCGTGACGTCCACCCACGCCCCCGGCGCCAGTTCGGCCGAGGCGGTGAGGAACATGATCGCGAAAAAGATCCAGAACGTCGGGCGCTTGAACGGTTCGGCCAGCATCTCGCCAAAGCTGACGCCCTGCACCGCGCACTGGGTCTGCGGAAAGTCCACCCGCAGCGCCCACAGCCCCAGCACGATCCCCGGCAGGATCGGCAGCGCCACCGCCAGCCGCCAGTCCAGGTGCAGCTGGCTGAACAGCACCACGCTGGTCAGCCCGCCGACCACGATCCCGAACGGCCACCAGGCGTGCAGGCTGTTGAGCTTGCCGGTCTGGTCATCGGGATAGATCGTGGCGGTCACCGGGTTGATCGACGCCTCGGTCGCGCCCCAGCCGAAGCCCCAGATCACCATCGCGAGGTTGAGCAGCAGATAGACCGCCCCGCCCGCGAGCGGTGCCATGAGCACCAGCGCTGGCCCCGCGACAAAGCAGGCCGCTGCAAACAGCACCACCCGCCGCGCGCCGACCCGGTCGAGCAGCGGGCTGATCACCAGCAGGCTGAGCGCAAAGCCCAGGAACGAGCTGCCCAGCACGGTCCCGATCATCTCGCCCGAATGCTGCGCGTCGATCGGATCGAGCAGCGCCGTCTTCAGCGCCCCCGCAGCGCCCGCGCGCAGCGAATTGGCCAGCGCGGCGGTAAACAGCGCCAGCACGCAGACCCAGTAAATGGCGCGGCGATTGTCAGTGGACCCCAGCATTGCATTCTCCCCCACCGGGCGCATCGCGCGCCTCTTGATGGCGGGGAAGTATCAAGCCGGACGGGATCCGGACATACTGGAATCGCGGTATTGATCGGGCAGATATCGGTCTATCGATCCGGCGGGATGGACCGCCGGACCATCACACCGGCAGGCCGACGTAATTCTCCGCGATGGTCGTCTGCGCGGCCACGCTGCTGGCGATGTAATCGAGCTCCGCCACCTGCATCGCGCGTTCGAACGGACCGTCTTCGGGGAAGCGGTGCATCAGCTTGGTCAGCGACCAGCTGAACCGTTCCGATTTCCACACCCGCGCCAGCGCCTTGGCGGAATAGCCGATCACGGCATCGTTATCCCCCCGTCTGAAAAACGCGGTCAGCGCTTCGGCGGCGTAGTGGACGTCGCTGGCGGCCAGGTTCAGGCCCTTGGCCCCGGTCGGCGGCACGATATGCGCAGCGTCCCCGCACAGCAGCAGGCTGCCGTGGCGCATCGGTTCGAACACATAGGAGCGCAGCGGCGCGATGGACTTTTCAATCGAGGGCCCGCGCGTCATCCCGGCGGCGGCATCGGGGCCGAGGCGGATCGCCAGCTCATCCCAGATCCGCTCGTCCGACCAGTCCTCGACCTTCTCGGTCAGCGGCACGTCGATGTAATAGCGGCTGCGGGTGTGGCTGCGCATCGAGGCCAGCGCAAAGCCGCGTTCATGGTTGGCATAGATCAGTTCCGGATTGCACGGCGGCACATCGGCCAGAATGCCCAGCCAGCCGAACGGATAGACCCGCTCGAACTCGCGCGCGGCGCTGGCGGGGATCGCCTTGCGGCTGGGGCCGTGGAACCCGTCGCAGCCAACCACGAAGCGCGCGTCGAGCCGCTGATCCGCGCCGTCGTGGCGAAACGTGACGAACGGCGCGTCGCTTTCGATGGCGTGGACCGCAACGTCCTCGGCGCCGTAGAGCACCGGCAAGCCGCGCGCCGGGGCGGCGTCCATCAGGTCGCGGGTGATTTCGGTCTGGCCATAGACGACCACGGTCTTGCCGGTCAGGCCCGCCACGTCGATGCGGATCAGGCGTTCGCCATCGGCCAGGTTGAAACCTTCCTCGACCAGCCCTTCGGCCTTGAGCCGCGCGTCGAGGCCGAGCCGTTCCATCAGCCCGACGGTGACTTGTTCCAGCACCCCGGCGCGGATGCGCGAGAGGACGTAATCGGGCGTCTGGCGCTCAACCACCACGCAGTCGATCCCTTCGGCCCGCAGCAAGTGGCCAAGGAACAGGCCCGCAGGCCCGGCGCCAATGATGGCAACCTGGGTTTTCATGGAACAAATCTCCCCATTTTTATGGCGACAGGGCTAACCCTGCCCACCCCGCCAAACCATGGCGGTTTGATCCATAAACTTGCACTTTTCGATCAGCGCGGCGCCACCAGCAGCGTGACCGGCCCCAGCAGCCCCGATCCGCGCAGCGGCGCATCGGCGCGGTAGCCCGGCGCGGCGATCCGCGCGACCTTGTCCGCCCCCGGCTGGGCATCGCCGATCAGGCGGTTGACCCACTTGTTGGCGACCCGCACTTCGAGCGTGTTCGCCCCCTTGCGCGCCACCGCGCCGACATCGATCCGCCAGGGCGCACGCCACAACCCGCCGACCTTGCGGCCGTTGACCCACACTTCGGCCACGTCGCGCGCCTCGCCCAGATCGAGCCACAGCGGCTGCCCCGGCTGCCACCCGCGCGGCGCGGCGAAGGTGTTGGCATAGCTGGCCACGCCGGAGAAATAGCGGATGCCCGGCACGTCGCTGTCCTCCAGCGCGGAGAGGTTGGGCAGCACCACCTGCGCGGGCGCGCCGCGTCCCGGCTGGAACGATACGGTCCACGGCCCCGCAATAGTCCCGGCCATGACCGGCTGGGCGGCGGGCAGGTCCAGCGCGGGCTGGGTGGCCGCGTCGCGAAACACGACGAACACTGCGTCATCGGGGGCCAGCGTCAGCGGCACCACCGTTTCGCTGCCTTCGGTGCGATAGGCCAGCGGGCGCGCCGTGCCGGTTTCCGCGTTCCACAGTTCCGGCCGCTTGCCCGTCACGCGGAACCGCGCGCTGATGGTTTCGGCTTGCGCGCCCGGATTGCTGAGGAAGAACAGCCGCCCGCCGTCAAACTCCCGCTCCACGAATGGAATGCGCGCGCCCGCGCTTGCTCCGTCCAGACGCAGGCCCGGCGCAATCCCCGCGCTCGCCAGCGCGGCGTCGATATCCGTCGTCGGCAACACCCGGCCCGCGCCAGCATTTCCGCCCCACAGGGCATCGGCCAGCGCGGCAAATTCGGCGGCATCGTCGGCATGACTGGGGGTGCCGGTGGGCTTCGGGCCGATCAGCGTCGCCCCACCGCGCACCAGCGCCGCCAGCCGCCGCAGCGTGGGCAGGGTCATCCGGTGCGAGGTGCCGCCCAGATAGATCGCCCGGTAGCGCGCCCCGCCCTTCGACACCACATCGCGGCCATCCACCGACAGCGCATCGCCCAGCATCTGCGCGTTGATGAAGTCATAGGCATGCGCGCCTGGCAGGCCGTCTGGAACCTTGTCCGCGAACAGGGCGGTCACTGGCGAATCCTCGCCCACGAACCACGCCACATCGGCCACGTTGCGGCCCTGCTGCAGCAGGTAGGACGTGCGCGCGATGTAATCGATCCACGGCCGGGCCAGCGGCGCCCAGCTTTCATGGCGGTTGAAGTACTGGCCGAAGATCGCCAGCGACAGACCCGGCTGCATATCGTCGCGCGGCTGGTGGACCGAGGTGTGGATCACCGGGCGGTTGATCCCGTGGACGAATTCCAGATCGATCACCGGCTTCAGATCGCGCGGAGCGAAGTCCCATGGCGAATTGACCGCGGTCATCGATTCCGCCGCGACAAAGCGCTTGCCGTAAACATGCGCGACCGATGATGCGCCCTTCATGTCGCCCAGCAGCGTGGTGCGCAGCGGCTTGCCGCGTTGCCAGGTCCACATCGCGGCCATCGGCACATCGGCATGGGCGCGCATCGCCAGATCGTCGCCCAGCATCGGGCGCTTATCCTCCAGCGCCTCGCCATAGACGATCAGGCCCTGTTCGCGCGCGACGGTGGCAACCGTGCCGTAATGCTGATCGGCCAGCAATTCGGCCAGCGTCTGGCGATAGTCGAACAGGAACCGGTCGGTTTCCGCCGCCGATCCGATCACCACGCCCGCCAGCGCGGGTAGCCACTGGCGCAGCGCATAGCCGCGCCGGGCCTGGAACTGCGCTTCCATCGCCAGGGTCCAGTTGGCGTTGCCGACTTCGATGGAGTCGGTCAGCAACGCGCGCAAGCCGCGCTGGCCGATCAGGTCATCGCCCAGCGCCGCGCGGTATTTGCCCAGATAGGTTTCCAGATAGCGCCGCACTGCCGCGCCATCATACTTGTCGACTTCCAGCCCGGTCGCTTCGGGCGTGGCGGGGTGGTTGGTCTTGCCGGTCAGCGACCAGCCGAACTGCAACACCCGCCAGTCGCGGCCCCTTGGCGGGGTCCAGTCGAGCGTGCCATCGGCCTTCAACCGCCCGGTCAGGTCAATCACCGCATCGCTACCGAACCCGGCGGACGCGCCAGCGGTGGCGGCAATCGCGTGGTAATCGGGCACGGTTTCATACCCGGCCTTTTCCGCCGCGCGGTCCACCTGTTCATCACCGAACAGTTGCAGGTCGCCCACCTGCACCGATTTCAGCGGCCCGACATCGAAGAAATTGACCGTCTGCGCCCCCGGCGCGGCATCGAGCACGTCGAGGCTGCCGGGATCGTTGCTGTCCTGCAAACGCAGGCGGAATTCCTGCGCGGTAACCGGGGCGAAGCTCTGGGTGGTCGGCACGCCCGACAGCGCAACATTGCTGACCGCCAACCAATCCCCGCCGTCGCGCCGTTCCAGCACGGCGTGCAGCGGCACGCCCCGGAACGGCAATTTCAGCCCCGGAATGAACACCCGCACCGACCGCGCCGTGACGGCCCGGTCATAGCGCAGCGTTATCGCGCCGAACTTGTCGGCAGAGAGCGGCAATTCGGCGGTGCTCGTCAGGTCCGCATCGCTCAGCGCCGCCGCCGCCAGCGCCGTGCCGGTATCAGTGGCATAAGCCGGGACCGGCAGGGCGGGCGCGGCCTGTGGCACGGCCAGCACCGCGACCACGCCGCTGGCCCGCGGCTTCACCGCATCGCCGCCGGCATGGCTCGGCATCATCTCGGCGAACGGCAGGTTCTGATAGGGGCCGGTCACGTCCGGCGCGGTGGCGATCTTTCCGGTAAAGCGCTTGCCCCCGGCCAGCCGCGTTTCGGCCCAGACCAGCTTTTTCATCCCGTCCTGCGGAGGCACCCACGGCCCGCCCGTGACCGACCAGCCGGGCGAGGCGGCAATCGCGAATTCCAGCCCGAGCCGGTCCGCCTCGCGCACCGCAAAGCGGAACGCTTCCTGCCATTCGGGCTGCATGTAGACCAGCCGCCGGTCGACCACTTGCGGCGTCGCCAGATTGGCGTCGAAGTTCTGCACCCCGCCGATCCCGACGTCGGCCAGCCAGGCCAGGTCCTTGGCAATCCCGTCCTTCGAGACATTGCCGTTCATCCAGTGCCACCACACGCGCGGGCGGGCCTCGGCCGGGGGATCGCGGAACTGCTGTTCCAGCGCGGGCGGGGCTGCCACAGGCGCCCCGTCCTGCGCGAATGCCGCCGGGGTCTGCAGCGTGCTTGACACCATCAGGCCCGCCAGCAGCAGTTCCTTGCGAAAGCCCATCCCTTTTCTCCCGGCATTCGTGTGCGGGCCGGTGTCGAGCGGCGAAACCATGGTTTCAGCCGGTCATCCCCGCTTGTTGAAGATCTTCTCCGGCAATTGCGCGGCAAAGATCACGCAGAGCGCCAGCAGCAAGCCGATTACCGTGAACGCCCCGGTCGACGGCGGCAGGCCCAGCGCGTTGTTCCACGCGAAATAGACGCTGCCCGCCAACGCTATGCCCAGCGCCGCGCCCAGTTGCTGGGCGGTTTTCAGCAGGGCGCTGGCCGCCCCGGCGTGGTCGTTGCCGACTTGCGCGACCGATACCGGCATGATGCAGCCCGACAGTGCGCCCATCCCCAGCCCGGTCAGCAGCAGCAGCGGTACCAGCACTGGCCAGGACAGCGCCAGCAGGCCAATCCCGGCGAGGACACCGCCTGCCGCCAGCGTCATCGTTGCCCCGCCCGCCACCAGCACCCACTTGCCATAGCGCGGCAGGAAATTGCGCCCCAGCACCGCGATCCCGATCATCGCGCCCAGCCCGAACGGCATGTGCAGCAATCCGGTCGTCAGCGGCGACTGCCCACGCTCGGCCTGCAGCGCGAACGCGAACGTCAGCAGGAACCCGGCATTGGCCGCCGCGAACGCAACCGAAATCGCCATGCCCAGCCGGAACGGCAGGATCGCCAGCAGCGCCGGATCGAACAGTGCGGGGCGATGCTGCGCCACCCGCGCGGCGACGTGCCGCCAACCCAGCGCGAACAGCGGCGCGGCGCAGGCCAGCGCGGCCCATTCGCGCGCACCCCAGCCCGCCTCGGCGCGGGTCAGCGGCCAGAGCAGCCCCAGCACCGCCGCGCCGAACAGCGCCATCCCCGGCGCGTCGAAACCGGCGGGCCGGGCTGAACGGCGATCCGGCAGGAAATACCAGCCCGAAACCAGCGCCAGCAACCCGACCGGCAGGTTGATCAGGAAGATCAGCCGCCACCCCAGCCCAAACAGGTTGGCGTCGATCAGGATCCCGCCCAGCACCGGACCGGCGATCGAGGCCAACCCGCCGACCAGCCCGAACAGCGCCAGCTTGCGCACCCGTTCCAGCGGATCGAACAGCACCTGCATCAGCGCCAGCGCCTGCGGCGACATGATCGCGCCCGTCGCCCCTTGCAGCAGCCGCGCGGCGACCAGTTCCTCTGCCGTCCGTGCCAGCCCGCAGGCCGCCGAGGCGAGCGTGAAACCCGCCACCCCGAACAGGAACATCCGGCGGTACCCGAAACTGTCGCCCAGCCGCCCCCCCGCCATCAGCAGCAGCGCGAAGCTGAGCGCATAGCCCGCGACGATCCACTGCACCTCCTCTGCTCCCGCGCCGAAATCGGCCGAGATCGCGGGCAGCGCGGTGTTGACGATCGTCAGGTCGACGATCTCCAGCACGACCGCGACGATCAGTGTCACCAGCGCCAGGTTCTGCTGGCGCTTGGTCAGGGTTCCGGTCTGGGGCATGTCAGAGCTTGCCTTCGCGCAGCATCGATACCGCCGCGGCGCAGGCCCGCGCGGTCAGCGCCATGTAGGTCAGCGACGGGTTCTGGCAGGCGGACGAAGACATCTGCGCGCCGTCGGTGACGAACAGGTTGGGCACGTCATGCGCCTGGCTCCACTTGTTGAGCACCGAAGTCGACGGGTCATGCCCCATCCGCGCACCGCCCATTTCGTGGATCGCGGTGCCGCCCGCGCCGGGGCGGTCAAAGCCCATCAGCACCTTGCCGCCCGCCGCGCCCAGCATGTCCGCCGCGTCGGCCTTGGCCTGCGCCAGCGCGGCCTGCTCCTCTGGCCCGAAGGCAAAGTCGATCCGCAGCAGCGGCAGCCCGTTGGCATCCTTGCGCGCCGGGTCCAGCGTCAGCCGGTTGCGCGCGCGCGGCAGGCATTCGGCAAAGCCGACCAGCACCATCCGCCACATGCCGGGGCTGCGCAGCTTGTCCTTGTAATCCGCGCCGATCCCGGCCTCGCGCTTGCCCGCACTCCACGTGCTTTGCAGCGCTCCGCCCTGGAACGAGAAGCCGCGCGTGTGGCCGACCCCGTCCATCACATCGAGGTTGCGATAGCGCGCCACGACCACCCCGGTCGGGCGGTTGCCGAACGTGGTGCGCCCTTCGAACCCCGGCATCAGCGCCATCGCCGACAGGGTGTTGGCATGGTCCATGATATGCGTGCCCAGCACCCCGCTGGAATTGGCAAGGCCGCCGGGCATCGCCGCGCTGGCGGAATTCAGCAGCACTTGCACCGAATTGAACGCGCCCGCGTTCAGGAACACCAGCCGCGCGGTGGCGCTGCGGCGCTGACGGGTGCGGGTATCGATGTAGCGCACCCCGGTGACGCGGCGGGTGACCGGATCATAGTCCACCGATTCGACCACGGCATCGGTAATCACCGTCAGCCGCCCGGTCTTCATCGCCGCGGGCAGCGTGCTCGACTGGGTGGAGAAATACGCACCATAGGAACAGCCGCGCGCGCAGATCGAGCGATTCTGGCACTTGCCGCGCCCGTCCTTGGCCTCGGTCAGGTTGGCGGTGCGGCCCACGGTCAGGCAGCGCTCGGGCCACTTGGCGCGGATCGCGGCGCGGGCGTGTTCTTCCACCACGTTCAGCGCCATCGGCGGCTGGAACCGCCCATCGGGCAGCTGCGGCAGGCCCTCTGCGGCACCGGAAATGCCGACGAAGTCTTCCACCTTGTCATACCACGGGGCCAGATCGGCATAGCGGATCGGCCAGTCGGTGCCGTGCCCGTCGCGCTGGTTCGCGCCGAAGTCATAGTCCGACCAGCGATAGCACTGCCGCCCCCAGGTCAGCGAGCGTCCACCCAGCTGGTAAGACCGGAACCAGTTGAAATCGGTGCCTGCCGCCTTGGCATAGGGGTTCTGGGCATCGTTGACGAAGTGCCCTTCGGTATATTCGGTGAAATGCCGGTTGAGCATCTGCACGGGGTATTCGCGCGCATACAGCTCCGCGTCGCCCGCCCCGCGCCAGGGCATTTCCCACGGGGCCTTCATCTCAGTCGCGTAATCCTGCTGGTGGCGGATTTCGCGGCCGCGCTCGATCATCAGGACTTTCAGCCCCGCTTCGGTCAGTTCCTTGGCCGCCCAGCCACCGGTGATGCCGGAGCCGACCACGATTGCGTCGAATTGCATTGTCATCGCCCCTTATCCGAAATCGACCGCGGTCCAGTCGCTCGACCAGGCGCGGTCGCCCGGCTGCAACGGCAGATCCGGGTCGAACCGTCCCGGCACCAGTTCAAACCGCAGTTCCTGCGCGCCGCCGACCTCGCTGGTGTAGTAGCCCGTCAGGATCAGCGCCTTCAGCGTGCGCCACGGATGCGCCTTTGCCTCCGGGCCGAAGGCTTCGGCGTCGAGCGCGGTCAGTGCCGCCACGCGCGCGTCCGGCGCAGCCTTCAGGAAGTCCATCCCGGCCCGTCGCTCCAGTTCCGTCGCCAGCCAGGTCACGTGATCAAGCGAGCCGTCGCCGCGACGGAAACGCAGCAGGCGCGGATCGGCCTTGCCATCCAGCGGCTGGCGCGATTTTTCGAGGCCGTGCGCCAACGCCAGCGCCACGAAATCGCCCACGCCGACCTCACCCGCGCCGGGCGTGCCGGTGCGCGGCAGGACCAGTTGGCTGACTTCGCGCAGCAACGCGCGCTGGGCCTCGGTCGGGGCATCCGCGGGATCGAGCGATGACATCCGCACCGCTGCCAGCGGCACCCCCAGTGCCAGCGCCAGCAGCGCCGCGCCGCCGATGAAGTCGCGCCGGTTCCAGCCGCTTTCGTGTGTTTCGGTCATCCCGCAACCTCTCTCCACCCAGTCACCCGATCATGCCGCGTCCGCGCGGCGATTGCCCCTTGCCGGGCTTCTGAATCCGACTTATCAGAATGCAAATTCTATTTCTAGTGGGGGAGTGAACAATGCTGCGATTGTCGCGCCAGCTGGATTATGGCCAGCCGGCTCCGGACTTTGCCCTGCCCGATACCGAAGGGACAATCCGCACGCTCGGCGAGTTTGCCGAGGCACCCGCCCTGCTGGTGGCGTTCATCTGCAACCACTGCCCGTTCGTGCTGCACGTGCTGGACGGCTTCATCGATTTCGCCCGCGATTATGCCCCCAAGGGCCTGCAAGTGGTGGCGATATCATCCAACTGGCCGGACGATTATCCGGAAGACGATTACGCCCACATGCAGGCGCTGGCGCGGGACAAGGCCTTTCCCTTCCCCTACCTGCACGATGACAGCCAGGACGTGGCCCTGGCCTATAACGCGATCTGCACGCCGGACTTCTTCCTCTATGACGGCCAGCGCCGCCTCACTTACGCTGGCCAGTTCGACGCCAGCCGCCCGAAGATCAACCGTCCGCCGGTGCCGGGGCTGCCGCCGCTGCGCCACGACCTGCCGGTAACGGGTGAGGACCTGCGCGGCGCGGTCGATGCACTGCTGGCCGGGTTGCCCGCTCCGCAGCCGCAGCACCCCAGCGCAGGCTGCTCGATCAAGTGGCGTCCGGGGAAGGACCCGTCGTGGGCGTGAGCCCGCAGACTTGCGTCCAGCGCACCTGGGTGCCCGCCGCCGCCGTGGTGCCGCAGGAGCGCGGCCGCACGTTTCTGGCTCCGGTCGACGGCGCGGAATGGTCTGAGGGGACGGGGTTCTACCGCGGGTTCTTCAGCGCGTTTCGCGTGCGCGCGGGCCGCGATGTGTGGTTCCACTTTCCGCTACCGACCCTGACCGAGCGCAACGCGGCCCCGATCTGCCTGACCGAGCTGCAACTGCTGTGGGAAGTGCTGGACGGCGCGCGGATCAGCTGGGCAACGGTGCAACACGGCGGGATGGAGCGGATCGAGCTGATCCCGCGCCTGTCCAGTCCCGAAAGCGTAGCGGTGCCGTTCGAACCGCCGCCGGAGTTTCGCCCCTGGTGCCCGGTGACCAACCGCCAGCTCAGCACCTTCACCCTGGCCCCGCCACTGCCACTGCGGTTCGGGGTGCAGCTGTGCGTGATGGTATCGGCGCCCGAACAGGACGGCACGGTCCGCTTCTACGGTGCCGGTGCGGCCTTCGGCACGACCGACTGAACGCTTCTGCCGGATACGAAAGAACGGGCGGGGCCTTGCGGCTCCGCCCGTTTTGTCTTGCCCGATCGGGCCGAGTGCGAGGGCACGGCCATGGGCCGCACCCTCGCATCCCCCCCATGGATCAGAAGTCGATGCCGACGCGGACACCGTAGGTCAGCGGCGCGCCGAACTGCCAGTTGAAGATATCATCCGGGCCGGCCGACACGAAGCTGCCGTAAGTCAGCGGACGGTTGTTCTCCAGGTTGCGGACGAAGCCGGTGATGGTGAACTTTTCGTTCTCCGGCTTGTATTCCAGGCTCAGGTCGGTCTGGCTGAAGGCCGTCTGCTTGCCGTCACGGTTGTTGTAGAAGTCGGTGAAGTACGAGCTCTTGAAGGTGGAGTTCACGCTTGCCTTCAGGGTGCCCATGCTGCCCATGTCGAACACGTGGTCATAGCCCACCGTGACGATCATCGACGGCGAGAAGGCCGGACGGTTGCCCGCGAAGTTCGGCTGCTGCACGCCCGCCCTGGTCGGATCGAGATCACCCACGCCGTTGATGTCAGCGCCGGTGCCCGGAACGGTGTACACGTTGAACTGCGCCAGCAGCTGCTTGTATTCGGCGTTCAGGTAGTTGACCGAGGCACGGAAGGTGTCGTTGTCGCTGAGCTTGATGTCAGCCGACGCTTCCAGGCCCCAGATCTTCGCCTTGCCGGCGTTGAAGGTCTGGCCGCCAATCGCGGTGTCCAGCAGGACAGAGACCTGCAGATCCTTGTAGTCGTAATAGAACGCGCCCAGGTTGAACTGGTGCTGGCTGCTTTCGCCGAAGCTCTGCTTCCAGCCCGCTTCAAACGCGGTGTTGGTTTCGGGGCGATAGGAACCGACCGAGTCGAACCCGCCCGCCTTGAAGCCGGTCGAAGCCTTCACGAACACCAGCGTGTCGCTGTTGGGCTTGAAGTTCAGCCCAGCCAGCCAGGTGATCTTGTCTTCCTTGGGCGGGTTGAGGTTCAGCGTGGTCAGGTAGCGCAAGCTGGAGAACGCCTTGCGGGCCGGACCGGCGTTGAACAGCGCCGGGTCGGGACCGGTGGCGCCGAACGGCGAGGCATTGCGATAGATCGCCTTGCGGTCGCTGTCAGTATAGCGCAGCCCGCCCACGGCAGTCAGCGTTTCGCCAAGCGGCACTTCGACCTGGCCGAACAGCGAACGGCTGTCGCTGGTCACATCGCGGCCGAAGTACGACAGGAACGTTCCGTTCGGCCCGCCGATCGGCAGCATGAAGCCGCTTTCGCGATCCAGCGTTTCCTTGAAGTAGAACGCGCCGACCTGATAGATGATGCCATTGAGGTCGCCGTTCAGGCGCAGCTCGTGGCTGTGCGAGCGGGCTTCGTCCATGAACGAGTACGAGCGATAGGAAATCGGCAGGGTCAGGTAGTTGTTGCTGTCGCCCGAGAAGCTGCGATAGCCGCCGGTATAGGTCAGCGTCACCGCATCGCTGATTTCATAGGCGATGCGGCCGCGGATCGCGTGGGTATCCTGCCCGACCTTGCCCAGGCCAAAGCCCGGCGCGAAATACTTGCTGCGGTCCACCGAGGCGAGGAAGTTGGTGTTGGCCGGCGAGCAGAGCGTCTGGGTATAGGCCGGAGCCACGCGGACATAACCGTTGAGCGCGCAAGTCGCCCCCGGGCCGTTGCCGGCCGCATTCAGGTCCACCGCGGCGAAGGCCTGCGGCGTGAATTCGCGGCGGGCCACTTCACCCGAAAGGTCGACCGTCAGGCCTTCGGTCGGCTCCAGCCGCAGAGAGGCGCGGCCACCGTAGGCGTGGTTGTCGTCCGAACGGCCACCGGCAAACGCCGGGTAGGGGCCGAACGCGGCGCGCGCGGGGTGCGAGACATAACCGTCGCGGTCTTCATAGAAACCAGCCACGCGCAGGCCACCGATTTCGCCCAGCGGCAGGTCGACACCGCCATCGAGACGCAGCGCATTGTAGTTTCCATAGCTGGCCGAGGCGTTGACGCCAAAGTCGCGGCCCGGCTTGCGGGTAATGAAGTTGATCGCGCCGCCGGTCGAGTTGCGGCCATAGAGCGTGCCCTGCGGACCGCGCAGCACTTCAACGCGTTCGATATCGAACAGCGCGGTGCCCAGCACGTTCGGGCGGTTGACGTATTCGCCGTCGATATTGATGACGACCGAGGTGTCCTGGGCTTCATCGTTCGAACCGGTGCCGACGCCGCGCACGGTCACCTTCACGGTGCCCTGATCCTGGTTGAGCTGCACGACCGGGGCAACCTGGTCGATATCGTTCATGTCCTTGAAGCCGGCGTTCTGCAGCGCCTCGCCGTTCACCACGTCAATCGCGATGGGAACGTCGTTGACGCTTTGCGAGCGGTTTTGCGCGGTCACGACGATCACGTTGGGATCTTCGGTCTCGTCGGCCGCGTCCTGAGCGAACGCCGGCGTGGCAATCGCGAAACCGCAGGCACTGGCCAACAGGACGCGACGAATGGATGACTTGGTCATGTCAGGCACTCCTCCCCTTTTTTATGATCGCCCCTCATGCGAGGCTCTTCCGACGATCAAACTAGAACGTTAGAAACTAGAATGTTAATTCATATATGCCGCTGCGCGAGTCAAGCGGCTGGCATTGAAATTGCCGATAGGTTCGATCCTGCCCCGTCGATACGTTCCGCCCCGATGACGGAATTGCGGCACGCGGCGGCAGTTCTCCCTGGCGGCGTCAGAACATCGGATGCGGGTTGGCGCTCTCGGCCGGGATGGGCTGCAGCACGTCCCAGTGCTCCACCACCTTGCCCCCGCGCAGCCGGTAGATATCGGCCACCGCCCCACCCCGGCTCTGCTCGTCGGGCCGGGCGTGCAGGTGGATCATCGCGTATTCGCCATCGACCAGGATGCGCTTCACGGCAAAACGCGCGCTCGGGCTGGAAAACTTCGGCTCCAGCGCGGCAATCGCGGCATCGCGGCCATCGGCAATGCCGGGATTGTGCTGAATGTAATCCCTCGCGACATGCCGTTCGAACGCCGTGCGGACCTGCTTTTCCGCATAGAACAACCGCGCGAAATCGGTAATCGCCGCGCGGTTGCGCTCCGTTTCGGTCAGTGGCGGGCGGGCGCCCAGCAGGACAAGCCCGGCCGCCCCCGCCAGCAGCAACGCGCCGCGCGCCATCTCAGGCCTCGACCGCCACGAACAGCCCCGGATTGGGGGCGGGATGCGGCATCGTCTGCGGACCGCCGGTGCCGATGCCCCACTGGTCCATCACCAGCGGTGCGGGCACGTGGACCTTGGCCTCGTGCGTTTCGAAGTCCACTTCCTCCAGCTCGGCCGTGTATTCGACCGCGAAACCGCCGGGCGTGACGAAATAGCTGAACGTGTTGTTGCCCGCCGTGTGCCGCCCCGGACCCCACTGGATGTCGGTGCCCTTCACTTTCAGCCGGTGCGCACCGCGCATCATCCCGTCCACGCCGGTCATGTCATAGGCGACATGGTTCAGGCACGGCGGCCCCGGCAGCAGCGCGATGCGGTGATGCGCCGAATTGCAGCGCAGGAAGCACATGAAATCACCCAGCCAGTCGGAAACCTTGAAGCCCAGCACATCGCAGAACCACTTAACCATCGCCTGATGGTCGGGCGAGTGGAACACGATGTGGCTGATCTTCACCGGCAGGCCGTCCCAATGGCCGATCGGCCGCGCGGAACCGCGCGCGACATCGCTGGAGATTTCAAACTGCATCCCGTCCGGGGTGAAGCAGCGGAAGCCATAGCCGCCGCCCGGCGTGGTCAGGTCGCGCGGCTCATGCACGATCCGCGCACCCGATGCGCGCACCTGTTCGCACAGCGCGTCCACATCGGCGCGGCTGTCCGCCGCCAGCGCGACCACATCGATCCGGCTTTCATCGGCCTGCCGCAGCCGCACGACGTGATGTTCGTCATGCCCCGGCGCCTTCAGCCAGACCATGCCATCGTCCGAGGGAACCAGTTCCAGCCCCCACGATTCCTCATAGAACCGCTGCTCTGCCGCAAGATCGACAACCCCATATCCGACGTAACGGATTTCGGTAACTCGGCTCATCCCCATTCCTTCTATTCTCAACTCGGCTGCGCAACGGCAGCTAACATGTCGGCCGCGGTCTGATGCAGGTCCACCGTCTGGCCCTCGCCCGACTGTCCATAGCAAATGCCGGGGCCGGCGTTCACGATTTAGCTGCAACGTTGGTATCCACGCGCTCAATAGCTCCGCCGGGCACCCGGGCAGATTCTCCCATTGACCGCCGCCCCCGCCAATGCGAATAAACATTCTAATAAAATAGCGGCGATTCAGACCGCCAGGCAAACGGGATCCGGCAACGGATTGTCGTGGGGCCGCCATCTGGAGAGATGTGATGGCACAATCTGATGCTTCGGCTAGCGCACCGACGCGGCTGAGCCTGAAGGAGAAGCTGAGCTATGGCATGGGCGACATGGGCTTCAGCCTGCCCTACAACATGGCCAGCGGGTTCCTGCTGATCTACTACATCAACGTCGTGCGCCTGCCTGCGGCGGCGGTGGGCACGATCTTTCTGGTCGCGCGGCTGATGGACGCCGTGATCGACCTGGCGGTTGGCGTCGCGGTGGACCGCACCCGCACCCGCTGGGGCCGCACCCGCCCCTACTTCCTGTTCACCGCGGCGCCCTATGCCGTGTTGTCGGTCGCGGTATTCGCGGTGCCGGACAGCTGGGGGCAGACCGCGCAGCTGATCTATGCCTTCCTGACGTTCAAGGCGCTGGGCATCATGATGTCGCTGGGGGCGATCCCCTACACCGCGCTGATGCCAATGATGACCAGCGACACTTCCGAACGGCTCAAGCTGGGCGGAATGCGATCGATCGGCACCTCGGTTTCGGTCGTGCTGGGCACGGCCGCGGTCCAGCCGATCCTGGCCCATTTCGGGGGAGAAAACGCGCCGGGCGGCTATCAGGCCGCGGCAACACTGTTCGCCCTGATCGGCCTGATCGCGATCCTGGCCCTGTTCCGCAATTGCCGGGAGCGGATCGTCGACAGCGCGCCCGCCCATTTCGCGCTGCTGCCCGAAGTGTCGCGGATGCTGCGCAACCGCGCGTGGTGGGTCGCGTTCGCTTCCTGCCTGGTTTACTTCATCCGCTTCGGCGGGATGATGGCGATCACGGTCTATTTCGCGCTCGATGTGCTGCAGCAACCGTGGATGATCTCGGTCATGCTGCCGGCGGTCGCGGGGATGCTGCTGCTCTCCGCATTCGTCGCACCGTCCATCCTGGCGCGCACCGGCATCCGGCTGGGCTGCACCATCGCGCTGGGGCTGGCCGCCGCGCTGTTTGCGCTGCTGCCGTGGTTCGAGGACCGGCCTCCGCTGTTCCTGGCAATCTACATCGCCGCGTGCCTGGCCAATTCGATCACCATCACCGCCGCCTTCACGATGATCGCGCAGACGGTGGACTATCACGAATGGCGCTTTGCCAGCCGCAAGGAAGGGCTGCTGTCCGCCGGGGTCAGCCTGGCCACCAAGGTCGGCATGGCGCTGGGCACGGCCGGCATCGCCTTTGTCCTTGCCGCCGCCAGCTATGCCCCGGACGCCGTCACCGACACCGCGCGCGAGGCGATCCGCTGGACCTATTACGGCGGTGTCATCGCGCTGCTGCTGGTCCAGATCGGCATCATCCTGTTCTGGCCGATGGACGGACTGGCCGAGCGCATCAGGACCGACATCGCGGACCGTGCCGCCAATCCCGCGGCCAAAGGGGAGGACGCCGAATGAACCGCATCAAGACCCTGCTGACCGCCGCCGCGCTGGCCAGCGCCGCTGCCGCGCCGGCGCAAGTGATCGTCACGGTCGACTACCGCCCGCCCGAGACGGTCCAGCGCGTCGCGATTCCGGTCAACCCGGCGGAGCAGCGGCTGAAAGTGCTGATCATCAGCGGCCGCAACAGCTATGAGCATGACTGGACCGGCGTGAACAACATGCTGCGCACCCTGATGCACGACAGCAAGCGTTTCGACGTGCGCGTGACCGAGGATTTCGACCACGGCACGCTGGCCATGCTGAAGGGCTATGACGTGGTCCTGCTCAACTATTCCAGCCGCTGGAACTATGCCGACAAGGAACAGAAGGTCTGGTCCGACGCGGCATTTCAGGCGCTCTACCAGTACGTGCGCGAGGGCGGCGGGCTGGTAGCCTATCATTCGTCGTTCACCTGGGGCCGTGACATTCCCGAATACAAACGACTGATCGGCGCGGCGATGGAGCCGGGATCAAGCCGCCGCGCGCCGCCGGGGGCGTTCCCGGTGCGGCTGACCGACCGCGACCACCCGGTGACGCGCGGGATGCGCGAATTCATCTGGACCTACAACGACGACATGTACACCAACATGAGCTTCGCGCCCGACGCGAAGATCCACGTGCTGGCCACCGCGCGCGACAATGCCGCCGCCTATGATCCGAAGCTGACCGGGCCGAAGTATCCGGCCGCTGCCTATACGCCCGAAAAGCTGAAGGCGATGAAGGGGATCGATACCGATCACCCGCAAGTCTGGACCGCCGATTACGGCAAGGGCCGGGTGTTTTCGATCACGCTGGGGCACGACGAGGTCAGCCTGCACTTCCAGCCGATGCAGACGCTGATCCTGCGCGGTACGGAATGGGCCGCGACCGGTGCGGTGACGCTGCCGGTCCTGGAAGAGGCGAAAGACTATCCGACCCAGCCCTGACAGCCTCACCGGGGCGGCTATGCGCCGCCCCGGCAAGACCTCGGCTCAGGCGCAGAGCTGGCGGATATAGGCCAGCGCGGCGGGCGTATCGGACCCGGTGGGGGTGAACTCCGCACCGACAATGCCGGTATAGCCGACCTTCCCCAGCAGCGCGATCAGCGCGGGCCAATCCGCCGTGCCGGAACCCGGCTCACCCCGACCCGGCGCATCCGCGACCTGCACGTGGCCGACCAGATGCGCGACCTTGGGCAGCACGGCAAAGGGATCCTCGCCCTCCGTGATCGAATGGTAGATGTCGTAAAGCAGCCGCACGCGCGGGCTGTTCACCGCCTCGATCACGTTGACCGCGTCCTCGGTCATGCCGAACAGCACGCCGGGGTGGTCCATGCGGGTGTTGACCGGCTCCAGCAGGATGGTGAGGCCGTGCGCCTCGGCCACGGAGACCACGCTGGCAATGGCCTTGGCAACGATGGCCAGCTGCACCGGACGCTTCATGTAGGGCACGGCCGAGCCCGACGGCACGACGATGTTCCTGCAACCCAGCGCGGCGGCGTCCTTGGCGGCGGCTTCGAACATCGTGCGGAACGCATCGTGGTTGGCTTCCATCACCAGCTGGATACGCGGATCGGTGACGACCGAGACCAGCTCGCACCCGGTTTCGTCCAACGCGGCGCGCAGCGAGGGCACGTCGCGGTTGGCGGTGGTGAACATTTCCACCTTGCGAAAGCCCGCGGCGGCAGCGGCGGCCATGCGGTCTTCCAGCCGCTCTCCGGCTTCGTGGAACATGTATTCAAGGTTGACGGACAGATCGAAAGGCATGCCTAGGGTCCTTTACATCAGCCCCAGCCTGCCCCCGGCGGCAGCATAGGCGCGCCAGGCGGCAAGACGTTCGGGGGTGGAGACAGCGGGTCTCATGGCAGGTGCCATGGCGGGGTTGGCCCCCTGGATCTGGCCAAAGGCCATCACTTGCGTTGTCCCGGCGCGCACCGCGCCCCAGGGCCGCCCCGGCAGCGCGGGATTGCCGCTGCGCGCGAAGGCGATAATTACGTCCTGCCAGTGGCGGGAAACGGCCCGGTCCGCCGCGCCGAACGCGCGGTCGCCAAGGCCGATTGTGCCGAAGACATAAGGCAGGCCAGAGGAATGGAACGCCCCCCAGCCCTGCTGCCCGCGCACGGCGGGATAGGGCTGGTCATGGCGATAGAGGTAGATCGGATCGCGCGCCGCCTTGGGCCGCGCCTGCGCCCACAGCACCAGCCCGGCCATATAGCGGTCGCGCGCCAGATCGGCATTCGCCTGCGTGGCCTGCGCAGCATCGGCATGGGGGTAAAGCGCCAGCAGCCGGTCCGCGAAATCGCCATAGCGGCGGCGCACCGCCTGTTCGAACGCAGCCGGGGTGCGGACTGAAAAGTCGATCATTTCCTCGGCGTTGAACCCGGTCAGCAGCGGCACGCGCGTGATGCGCGGCGCGGCTGGGTGATCCGGGTCGGCGGGCAGAACCACGCCATCAAGATTGGGGACATGGACCAGCCGGGGCGGCGCACCACCCGGCACCGGCACGACCGCAGTCGCGGCGATCAGCTGGTCGGCTGGCACCTGCCGCAGCGCCTCGACCGAAGCGGCGCCCAGCCGCTCGGCCAGCGCCTGTCCCGCGGCTTCGCCGCGCGCCAGCGGCGGCATATCGATCGCCATGCTGGCCCCGCTGAAGGAAATCGCGCGGTGGAACAGCCCCTTCGCAGCGGGCATGACCTGCAGGTAATTGACCGAGGCCGCCCCGGCAGATTCCCCGGCCACGGTGACATTACCCGGATCGCCCCCGAACCGCGCCGCATTGGCCCGCACCCATTCCAGCGCCGCGACCTGATCCAGCAGCCCGTAATTGCCGGACGTCTTGCCCGGCGCTTCGGCGCTCAGCCCCGGATGGGCCATGAAGCCCAGCACCCCGACGCGGTAGTTGATCGTGATCACCACCGCCCCGCGCGCGGCCAGTGCCGCCCCGTCGTAAACCGGTACGTGCCCTGCCCCGCCCGAAAACGCGCCGCCGTGAATATAGACCAGCACCGGCAAGCGCCGCTTCACCCCGGCCGGCTTCCAGACGTTGAGGGTGAGGCAGTCCTCGCTGAGCGGCGGCTGGGCGATGAATTCCTGCGAATAGGGCCCCCACGGCTGCGCGATGCCCTGATAGCAGGCCGGGGCGAACCGGGTCGCATCGCGTGTGCCCGTCCAGCTTGCGGCCGGCTGCGGCGCGCGCCAGCGCAGCGGACCGACCGGGGGCGCCGCGTAGGGCACCCCCAGAAACGCCTCCACCGCGCCGGACACCTTGCCCTGCACCGCGCCGCCATCCAGCCGGACCACGGGACCGGCCAGGGCGGGCTGCGCGCTGGCCAGCACGCCAGCGATGACCAGGGCAAAGCGCACCGCGGCCTCCATCAGTACGCGAAGGTTTCGCTGAAGGTGCGGTACGGTTCGGGCGGACGCGCATCCAGCGATTGGGCAGTGTCGGTACGATAGGTGTTGCTGCGCACCACCGCCGGCCCATCGACCGGCGGCATGAACACGGGCTTGCCGTTCTCGCCAACGTACATCAGGTCGAAGTTGAACGCATCGTCCTGCGCTGCCGCAGCGAACGGGATCCAGCCCATGCCGTAGGGTGCGCGGGCCACTTCAAAGCAATGGAAATGCCAGATTTTCCACTGGCCGTCCTGCTTGATGAAATCCACCCCGTATTTCAGGTAGACGTTGTGCATCCAGACCTTCTTCCCGCCGACCATGTCCTTCTCGAACATCCAGGCGGGCATGTTCTTGGCATGCTCAGGATCGACCAGGCCGGATTCGATGCCGTTGACAATCCACAGGCCCTTCGCGGTCTGCCCGTCACCGGCAACCTCGATCATCGGAGTGGTCGTGTAGTGCGAGATCAGCTTGCCGCGCGGTGCGGGGCGGTTCTGGTGATAGGACATGATCTTGTCCCAGCCAGTATAGACCCCAAGATTGGAATACTGGGCGCGCACGTCAGGTGTGCCCTTGCTGGCCCACAACGGAATGATGTCGGTATCCCGGAACGCGTTGTGCAGATACATGTATTGCGAGAACAGGTTCTCTACCGCAGCGCGGTCGTGGGTACGTTGCGCAAGATTTTGCAGGTCCTTGAGCTGGGCCTCAAGCGATGCGACGCGGGCATCGGTTCCGCCCTCGGCCGGGGCGGCGGCAAGGCCGGCCGGCAGTGCGGCAAGGCCCAGGGCCGCGGTGGCGGCAAGCATTCGGAAATTTTGCATCAGGCAGTCTCCCCTTGTTGTGTTCGCGCCGCGCCCCACAGGGCCAGCAAGATAACGATCAGCACCGCGTTCTGCGGCAGCGCTGCCGTTTCCCCCCGCGCCAGATGAACCAGCCCGGCGGCGATCTGGTTTGCCACCAGCGCCAGCGCCGCGATCCGGGCGATAGACGGACGCACCGGCACCGCCAGTAGCGCGGCAGCGAGCGCCAGCTCGCTCCACCCCACCAGCCGCCCCAGCCATTCGGGCAGGTGGACTGTCCAGGCACCGTGCCGGGCCAGTTCCGCCAGCGGCGCGAACGCCTTGTTCCAGCCGACAAAGCCGAAAAACGCCGCCAGCAGCAGCGCCAGCATCGCCGCCGCCCCCTTGCGCAGGACCGCCCCGGCCATCCGAATCTTCCCTTCGTTCTGGTTTCGCGCCTAAATAAATATGATAATTCTAATTCTGTCAATCATCGGAAAAGCTCGGAAATCCGGGATATTTTCAGGCTTGACCGACGCCGAACTTTATAAGAATATACGTTCTAATTAGGGCTTCGGCCCCAGGGGAGATGCTGCCAACCGGCCTGATCCGGCCATCAGCGCTGCCCGCCTCCGTGCAACGTGTGCCACCAGGTGGAGAGGTGCGAAGTGACAAGTCAAATCAAGCGGGGCGTAAGCCTCTATTCCTTCCAGAACGAGACGTTCCAGGGCAAAATGACCCTGGAGGACTGCATCCGCACCTGCGCCGAACTGGGCGCGCGCGGGATCGAAGTGATCGGTGAGCAGACGTTCTGGGGCTGGCCCGAAGTGGGCGTGAACCAGGCCGACATCGACAACTGGCACAAACTGATCAAGCAGTATGACTGCGTGCCGGTCAGCCATGACTACATGCTGGACTACAAGCGCTACAAAGGCCGGCCGATGCCGTTCGAGGAGCAGGTCGCCAGCGTCCGCAAGGACATCGATTTCGGTGCCGCGCTGGGGATGCCGTTCATCCGCAGCCTCGTGTCGATCGCGCCCGAAGTGCTGATCGCCGCTGCGCCCTATGCCGAGGAAAAGGGCATCAAGCTGCTGACCGAAGTCCACGCCCCGCTGCACTTCGACCATCCGTGGATCATCCGCATGGCCGAAATGTTCCAGAAGAGCGGTTCGCCTGCGCTTGGCTTCCTGCCTGACATGGGCATGTTCCTCGACAAGTTTCCGCCGGTCTGGCGCGCCAAGTTCGAGCGCATGGGCGTTCCGGTCCATATCGCCGACTACATCGTCAAGGCTTACGAAGACCGGGTGCTGTCGGAATACGTGATCCTCGAGGTGCAGAACATGGGTGGTGTCGGCCCGGCGATCGCCATGGCCGAAACGCTGCGCCACAACGCCGCGTTCGAACCGAAGCGGATGCTGGATTACATGCCGATGATCCACAACATCCACGGCAAGTTCTATGAAATGACCGCGGACTACGTCGAACCCAGCATCCCCTATGACAAGATCGTCGCGGTGCTGAGCCAGGGTGGCTACGATGGCTACATCTGCTCCGAATACGAGGGCAACCGCTGGATCGAGGACGCCGAGGAACCGGATTCGGTCGAACAGGTCCGCCGCCAGCAGGTGATGCTGGCCCGCCTGCTGGGCGAACCCGAAACCCCCGCCCTCAAGGCTGCTGCATAAAGGATATCCGTGCCATGATGGACAAACTGATGATCGTCGAGGACAGCCTCGAAAACGTCGACGGCGGGTTCGCCTTCCTGGGCCGACTGCCCTATTACCGCGGCCTGGGCCTCTCGATGATCGAGGACATCCAGATCACCATCGACGGTGAGGTAATCCCGCGCGAGAACGTGCGCTTCACGGTGCGCGGCAAGACCTACACCCTCGACGAGATGGAAACGGTCTATGACGATCGCTGGAACTTCGGGGAAAAGGCCCTGATCACCGCGCTCAAGCGGGGCGGTCTGGCTGCCGGACCGCACAAGCTTGAAATGGCCGTGCGCAACCGGGTCAGCTACCTGCCCTTCGTGCCGACCACCAAGTGCGTAAAGGACCTGGCGCTGGCCGCCTGACCGGGCTGTCACCGTGATCCGATGGGGCCGCTCGGGAAACCGGCGGCCCTTTTCGGGTCAGGCCTCGGCCCGCCGCAACTGCATCAGCTTGCGCCGGGCCAGGATCGCGGCCTTGTCGCTGGGCAGGACCAGTGGCTTGAGGTCCCAGAAATCCTCGCCCGCCATCGCCTCGGCCTGGGCGCTGATCATCGGTTCGTCTTCGTCCAGGAACACCCGGCGGGCCATCGCCTCGGCCTCTGGTCCCGGATCGTGGGTGAAGAAGTAATGCGTCGACCCCTGCGTTTCGGGGGTCAGGATATGGGGGTTGGCCATCGGCGGGACCAGCGGCTGCGCTTCGCCGGTGGGGTGCATCGCGATGAACAGCGCCAGGCTGGCCGGAGCGTGCCAGCGGATGTGCAACGCCTGATCGACCGTTCCGCCATCCCCCAGCAGCGGCGCGGCCCAGCCCGGCGGCGGGGCGGCAGTCATGTCCCACTTGTTCCAGATCGCGCCGGTTTCGTCCTGCTCCACCGTGTGAGCGCCGTGGCTGAACAGCGAACCATTGGCGCCAAAGCTTTCGACGTGCAGGAATTCCGCATGGCTGAGGTCGAGCAGGTTGTCGGCGATCAGCTCGTAGTTCACGCCCATGACGTAGTGCGACCGGTCCACCGGGGCGCCAGCATCGATGAAGGTAAAGTCGGGGATCAGGTCCGCATCCGCGCGTGCCGGATCGCCCGGCCAGAACCACAGGCCGCCGTGGCGCTCCACCACCGGCATGGTCGCCAGCCGGGCGCTATCCGGCAGCGCGCCGCCGAACGGGTTGTGGACGCACGCGCCCGAGCCATCGAACGTCAGCCCGTGATAGCCGCAGGCGATCCGTCCGCCCGCGAACGTCCCCCGGCTGAGCGGCACGAACCGGTGCGGGCAGCGGTCTGCGACCATCGCCCAGCCGCCATCGGCTTCGCGCCAGAGCAGCCATTTGCGGTCCAGCAACGTGCGCGCCAGAAAGCCATCGGCGGGAACTTCGCCTACCCACGCGGCCATGTACCAGGCATTTCGGATATATTCGGACATCGGCATTCCCTTGGTTGTCTGTCTACGACAGGCGCGGGAATGGCTGGTGGTTCGACGCAATCCCCGCACCCACCCGCGAGCACTCCGCTCGCGAAAACGCTGTGGGGCCTGCAGTCGGCACCCCAGCAGGAATGCCGCCCCAGGCCGGGAACGTCCCGGCCACCAGGCTGTCGTTCGCCGCAGCGAACGCGGCCGACCATATTGGAATGATAATTCCTGTCAAGCCGCGAGGCGTTCAGTCGATCCCCATCAGCCGCCGGTTTAGCGCCCGGTCGGCCCCGCCTGCCGCGAAGTCATCAAAGGCGTGTTCGGTGACGCGGATGATGTGCCGGTCGATGAACGGCGCGCCCTCCGCGGCGCCCTGTTCCGGGTGCTTCAGCGCGCATTCCCATTCCAGCACAGCCCAGCCGGCAAAGTCGTTGGCCGCCATTTTCGAGAAGATCGCCGGGAAATCGACTTGCCCGTCACCCAGCGAACGGAACCGGCCCGGCCGGTCGACCCACGACTGGTAGCCGCCATAGACGCCGCTGCGGCCGTTCGGGCGGAACTCCGCATCCTTCACATGGAAGCATTTGATCCGCTCGTGATAGATGTCGATGTAGGCCAGGTAATCGAGCTGTTGCAGCACGAAGTGGCTGGGATCGTAGAGGATGTTGGCGCGCGGGTGATTGCCGACCCGCTCCAGGAACATCTCGAACGTCACGCCATCGTGCAAGTCTTCGCCCGGATGGATTTCATAGGCGGCGTCCACCCCGTTGTCCTCGAACACGTCGAGGATCGGCTTCCAGCGCCGCGCGAGTTCGTCGAACGCGTCCTCCACCAGCCCGGCCGGACGGGCGGGCCAGGGATAGAAATAGGGCCACGCCAGCGCGCCCGAGAACGTTGCATGGGCAGTCAGGCCCAGGCGGCGGCTGGCCACGGCGGCGTTCTTGACCTGCTGCACGGCCCATTCCTGCCGGGCCTTGGGATTGCCGTGCACTTCAGCGGGGGCGAACCCGTCAAACTGCGCGTCGAACGCCGGGTGGACCGCCACCAGCTGGCCCTGCAAATGGGTCGACAGCTCGGTGATTTCCAGCCCCTTGTCGGCCAGCATCCCCTTCACGTCGTCGCAATAGGTCTGACTTTCCGCCGCCAGCGTCAGGTCGAACAGGCGCTCGTCCCAGCTGGGGATCTGGATGCCCTTGTAACCCAGTCCGGCCACCCAGTCGGCAATTGCCGGCAGGCTGTTGAACGGTGCGGCATCGCCCGCGAACTGGGCGAGGAAAATGCCGGGTCCCTTGATGGTCTTCATGGCTTAAGGTCCTCTCAAACGGTCAGCGCCGTCCACCCGGCGCGCGCCTTGCTGGCGGTGACGGCGGTGTCGACGAAAGTCATGCCGCGCAGGGCATCCTCGATCCCCGGCAGCAGCGGTGCGGCTTCCCCCCGCAGCTCGGCGGCGAAATCGCGGTAGATGTTGGCGAACGCTTCCAGGTAGCCTTCCGGATGCCCGGTGGGCGTGCGGGTGCGGCTGGCGGCATCCGGCCCCAGCTGCGCACCGCCCGCGTGGATCACTTCGGTCCGTCCGTCGAGCGTGTGGAGGGTCAGCGTGTTGGGCACTTCCTGCTTCCACACGAGGCCGCCCTTTTCGCCATAAAGACGGATGCGCAGGCCGTTCATTTCGCCGACCTCGATCTGGCTGGCGAGCAGCACGCCGCGCGCTCCGTTTTCGAAGCGCAGCAGCACGGTGCAATCGTCATCGACCGGACGCCCCGGCACGACCGCGCCCAGATCGGCCAGGATCTCGGTCACTTTCAGGCCAGAAATGAACTCGGCCAGCTGGAACGCGTGGGTGCCGATATCACCAATGCAGCCGCCGGGGCCGGACTTGGCCGGATCGACGCGCCATTCGGCCTGCTTGCCCGATGCCTCGCCCGCCAGCCAGCCTTGCGGATATTCGACCACGACCTTGCGGATCGCCCCCAACGCGCCCGCCGCAATCCGGGCACGTGCCTCGCGCACCAGCGGATAGCCGGAATAGGTGTGCGTCAGCGCATAGGGGAGACCGGCGGCGGCAACATGCCCGGCCAGTTCGCGCGCCTGTGCCAGCGTCGCGGTGGCGGGCTTGTCACTGATCACCGGCAGACCGGCAGCCAGCGCGGCGCGCGCGGCGGGCAGGTGGTTATGGTTGGGGGTGACGATAGCGACGAAATCGATCCCGTCGGCCCGCGCCCGTTCCGCCGCGAACATCGCATCGAGATCGGGATAGGCCCGCGCCGGGTCGATCCGGTAGCTTTCCCCCGCCTGCGCGCTGCGCGCCGCATCGCTGGAGAAAACCCCTGCGACCAGTTCAATTTCGCGGTCCAGTTCGGCAGCGATCCGGTGGATCGGTCCGATGAACGAACCCGGCCCGCCCCCGATCATCCCCATCCGCAAACGCCGCATCGCAAACTCCCGACATGTAGTATTTGTAATTATCGTTCTAGTTTGTTATCCCCGTCCGCGTCAAGCCGCGTTGCACCAATCCGCAGGAGCATCGAGCGGCAGGGAGAGAGCATGAACCGCGTTACCCAATTCTTCCGCGATCTGACCTTGCGCCCGCAGGGCATGACGCTTGTGATCGCCGCGTTCCTGCCGATCATCGCCATCGTTGCGATGGGGCCGGCGGTGCCATCCATGATCCAGCATTTTGCCGATGATCCCGAAGCCCGCGCCAAGGTGCCCGCCATGATCGGCGCGCCGGGGCTGGCGATGGCGCTGCTCGCCCCGTTCGCGGGCCTGCTGACGGACCGGTTCGGGCGGCGGCCGCTGCTGCTGATCTGCACGGGCCTGTATGGCTTCTTCGGCGCGGCGCCGCTGTTCCTCAACGATCTGGACCACATCTACTGGTCGCGGCTGCTGCTGGGCGTGTCGGAAGCGGGCATCCTGACCGTGGTCAACACCCTGATCGGCGACTACTGGGACGACAAGGGCCGCAAGAACTGGCTGTTCCTGCAAGGGCTGGTCGGCCCGTTCCTGGCCGGGTTCGTCGCGCTGATCGTGGGCTATGCCACGCAGGTCCAGTGGAACGGGGTGTTCTTCGTCTATCTGGTGGCGTTCCCGATCTGGGCGGCGATGTTCGTCTGGCTGTTCGAACCCAAGCGGCAGGAACCGGCGGCGGATGCCACGCCGAGCGCGCCGACAGCTGCTGCCAAGTCCCCGTTCCCGTGGGCTTCGGCGGTCCTGATCGTCACGGTCACGTTCTTCGCATCGCTGCTCTATTACGTGTTCATCATCAATGGCGCGCTGGTATTCAAGGAAGTCGGCGTGACCGAGCCGCAGCGCTATGCAGCGCTGATCTTTGTCCCGCAGCTGTTCATCCTGGCCGGGGCGGGGATTTTCCGCCTGCTGGCCAACCGCAGCCACGCGCTGCAACTGGGAACCTTTCTGGGCCTGCTGGGGCTGGGGCTGGGCGGCATGGGACTGGCGACCAGCCCACTGCAATGGCCGCCGCACTGATCGTGCAGCAAACTGCCGCAGGCATGGCCGTGCCGACGCTGATCGCCTGGACGCAGACCAAGTTCGATTTCGCCCACCGGGGCATGGGCATGGGGCTATGGACGGCTGCGTTCTTCCTGGGGCAGTCGCAATCGCCCCGGCTGGTTCACCTGATCGATACGCAGACCGGCTCGATGCAAGGCGCTTTCACCATCGCGGGTGCGGTGGGCCTGGCTGCGGCAGTCGTGGCGCTGGTCCTGCATCTGGCGCGCGGGTCCAAGCCCGTTCTTGCGGAAACCGCGTAAAAAGTAATGGAACGATTGGTTTCATTCCAGAACCTGGTTTACCTTTACGGAAAGGTGGCGCACATGCGCTGTCAGTCATCCGGAATTCCGCCCGGAAACCGCCAGGACAGGTGCTGCTGAATGCCGACTCGCGCAAAAACCAAGGACGAAAGCCCCGCACTCGCCGTTGCGAACGTCAGCCGCAGACCCCAGCAGGGCCGGTCCAAGGCCTCGCTCGAGCGCATGCTGGCCGCCGCGCGCGAACTGATGCTGGAGCGCGGCAGCGAAGAGTTCACCTTGCAGGAAGTGAGCGAGCGCGGGCAGGTTTCGATCGGGTCGATCTACTTGCGCTTTGAAAGCAAGGACAACCTGGTCCGCGGCGTGATTGCCGAGGCGTTGGACGCCCTCTCGGCCGATGAAACCGCCCTGCTGGAACGACTGGCGGCAGACTGCCCGAACCTCGCCTCGTTTGTGCCGGCCTATGTCGAAGGTTATGCCGAAGTGCTGCGCCGGCATGCTCCGCTGCTGCGCCTGACGATGGAGCGCGCCACGTTCGACCCGCTGGTGTCCGCGCCGGGCAAGGAACATGCGCTGCGCGCCGAACGCCAGTCCACCGAAGCCATGCTGGCCCATGCGGCAGAATTCGGCGGCGACGATGCCGACGATCACCGGGTCAAGGCGCAATCGGCCTTTCACATCATCTTTGCCACGCTGGCCCGCCAATTGAGCCTGGGTTCATCGGGCGAGGCTGTGCACGACTATGACTGGAGCCTGCTGAAGCGGGAAATGGGCCGGATGGGCCTGGCCTACCTGCGGGCCGATTGACAGCACCGCCCAACAATATAAGAATCCCGATTTCAATTTAAGGCGGTGGGCACCGACCCGCGCCAATCGGGAGTGGCGGCCGTGGCATTGGACCAGAGCGTCAATTCGCAAGGCGGGCGGCTGAACTGGCCGGTGCGGCTGGCCTGGATGGTCTGCGCCATGCCGGAACTGCTGAAGTCCTTCGCGTGGGATGCCTTCGTGCTGTTCTTCTATGCGCAGGTCGTGGGCCTCAACGGCTGGCTGCTGGGCGTGGCGATCGCGGTGATCATCGTGTTCGACACGGTGGTCGATCCGTGGATCGGCGCGCTGTCCGACCGGCTGAGCGGCACCCGGCTGGGGCGGCGGCACACGCTGATGTTCGCCGCGATCCTGCCCTTTACCGTTGGTATCGCCGCCGTGTTCGCCCCGCCCGCCGGAATGGCGCAGGGGCAGATCCTCGCCTGGCTGCTCGGCTGGGGGCTGCTGGCGCGCTGCGGCATCTCGCTGTGGACCGTACCCGCCTATGCGCTGGGCGGCGACCTGACGCTGGATACGGCGGAACGACGGCTGGTGGCGGTGCTGCGCAATATCGGCAACCAGGTCATCATCCTGACCGTCCCGGCGGCCGCGTTCGGGCTGTTCTTCGTCCACTCCGCCGCCTTCCCCAAGCCGCAGCTCAACCCCGCGCCCTATGCCCCGTTCGGGCTGTTCGTGGCGCTGCTGGGCGGGGTGCTGATGCTGGTCGGCGCGCTCGGCACGCTGCGGCGCGCCCGCCTGATCGAACGGACCAGCGCCCCGGCTGCAGCGCCGGAAGCGGCCACGGGCCCGCTGGCGATCCTGCGCGCCATGGTCCGCGCCGTGCGGATCACGCCCAATATCGGCCGCCTGCTGTGCGTCGCGTTTCTGGTGCTGTTCACCAATTCGGTCATCAACCAGCTGTCCCTGCATCTGGCGACCTACTTCTGGCAGCTGGACCAGACCTGGACCCCGCGCCTGCTAATGGGGGCAACGTTCGGATCGATCCTGGCGATGCTGCTGGCCCCGCTGTTCCTGCGCCTGTTCACCACCCGCGCGGCGATGATGCTGGGGCTGGGCGGGTTCTTTATGACCCAGGCGCTCGCCATCGTCCTGCCGCTGGCGGGGCTGGCCCCGGCAGCGGGCACGGCCGAGGTTGGCGCGCTGATCTTTGCGCTGCGCTTCGCGGGCGGGCTGGCCTACGGGCTCTACGTGGTGCCGTTCAACGTCGTGACCTATGAAATCGGCGACGAGCACGAAGCGGACACCGGTCGTCCGGCGCAGGGGATGGTCGCCAGCTTCATGTTCATCGGGCTGCAACTGGGCAGCGGCGCGGTGGCGCTGCTGGCGGGTTCGTTCCTGGGCCTGATCGACTTTCCGGTCGGCCTGCCGGTGGAGCAAATGCCGCCCGAAAAGGTTGAGGCGCTGGCCTGGTTCGTGCTGGCACTGATCGTGCTGGCGGGCGGCGCGATGGCCAGGCTGGTCGGCACATTCCGGATCGACTCCGGCAAACTGGCAAAGGTGCGCGCCGCGCGCGAAGGAGAATGACGATGAAGCTGCTGAAATCCGCCCTGCTGCCGCTCGCGGCACTGACGCTGGGCACATCGGCCCCGGCGCAAATGCCCGCGCCCGAGGAGGTCGGCCCGGTCCGCCGGCTGTCGGTGCCGCTTGGCGCGCCCTGCACCGGGGCGGAGCAGTGGGAGCGGATGTTCGAGCAGATCAACGTCCGCAACGTCACCTGCCCGGCGGTCTATCCGGTGCTGCCCAAGCCCGGCAAGGCCAACGGCAAGTCGGTGATCGTGGTGCCAGGCGGCGGCTATCAGTTCGTGTCGATCGAGCAGGAAGGGTTCCGCGTGGCCGATGCGCTGGCCGCGCGCGGTTACAGCGCGTTCGTGGTGAAGTATCGCACGGTCGAAACCCCGCGCGAGGCTGGCGCCTACATGGCGAAGATGGCGCAGCTGTTCGGCAGCCTGGGCAAGCGCGAACTGGATGACAACCCGCCCGCCGTCGACGATCTCGCCGCCGCCGTGCGGATGGTCCACGGCGAAGCAGCCAAGCGCGGGCTGGACCCGGCGCAGATCGGCGTGGTCGGTTTTTCCGCCGGCGCGCGCACGACGATCCGTCTGCTGGAATGGAAGGACGAGGCCAAACTGGCCGAGAACGTCGCGCTGATCTATCCGCCGATGACGCAGGTGGTGAAGGGTGGCCCCCGTCCGCCGCTGTTCCTGGCGATTGCGGTCGACGATCCGCTGTTCCGGCAGGGCAAGCTGGATCTGCTGAGCGCCTGGCTGGCCGAGAGCGAAAAGACCGAGTTCCACCTCTATTCGGGCGGCTCCCACGGCTTTGGCATGGGCATCAAGGGCGTGACCAGCGATCTGTGGATCGACCAGTACATCGCCTGGCTTGATCGGCATTAACTTTAAGCGGGGCGGAGGGATCACCCCCGCCCCGCGTCCTGATTATCAACCCGCCAGGATCTTGCGGCACATGGCCTGATGGCGTTCGACCTGTTCGAACGCATCGACAGTGCAATAGGCATGGCCTTCCCATTCGGACACGATCGTGCCGGTGAATCCGCCGTCGCGGAACAGCGGCAGGATCGTGGCATAGTCGATGGCTTCCTCGACCAGATCCTCGCCCACGCCATAGAACTTGCCGTGGATGTGGATGGTGCGGTCAACCAGCGCAGCCCAGCTCTTGGGATCGTTGTTCGACAGGATGAAGAACGCCAGGCTGGCAGCCTGAATGTGGAGCGGCGCATGACCGTTCGCCAGCGCCCATTCGCGCAGACGGCCGGCCTTTTCATGGCTCATCCCCGGCTCCAGCCAGACTTCCTTGAGCTTGTCGAGCAGGCTTTCCGCCGCACCGGCGGCGCGGGCGGCGTTGAGCATCGATTCCGGGATGCGGCTGGCGGTGCCGCCGAAGTCGGGAATCCAGCCCAGCACCGGGGTGTTCAGCTTGTCATACATCTCGGCATAGGCCTGCACCGCCGGGTGCCCGGCCCACATCGGCGCGTGGACTTCCACGCCCATGCGGATGCCGATGTCTTCGGCATAAGGCGCGATTTCGGGCAGCAGTTCGACCGGCAGCGCGAACTGATAGCGCACCAGGCTGAAGCCCATCTTCTTGGCCGAGCGCAGCTGGCGCTTGTGGTATTCGATCAGGCTGGCATCGTCGATCGGCTGCTGGCCGGGCTTCAGGAAGCGGTCCGAATTGATCGCGCAGGACACCGGGTTCAGCCCGGTTTCCGCGATCAGATCCTTGAACTGCGCGGCGAAATCGTCCGAAACATCGGGGAATTCCTTGAAGTTCTGGAACCCGATGATCTCGATGTTCGGGCCCAGGTTGCGGCGCGCCACTTCGCGCATCAGGCCGGGCAGTTCGAACTGGCGGGTCAGCCATTCGTTGGTGAAGGAATACAGGGTCACGCCCATCTGCGGGCCGGTGGGATTGGTCATTGTCCGGGTCCTCTTGCGCTCAGTTCACGGTCAGCGTGGCGACCTGGGGATTGGTGCGCTTCATGCCGGGGATGTAGGGCGGGTTGACGTTGACGGTCAGCGCCACGTCATGCTGCGATCCGGCGGTCACCGAAACGTCCGGCAGCACCAGAAACGCACTGTCGCGGACGAACCAGAACGCATTGGTCTGTTCGCCCAGCTGCGCCAGTGGCCAGCGGTTGCCATCGTATTCGACCAGCGCGCCGGAGAGGTCCACAACCGCGCCATCGATCACCAGACCGGCCACTTCGACGGTCGAGAACGGCAGCGAGCGATACCACGGCAGGCGCATCGCCAGCCGCGCGCCAGCGGGCGTCGCCGTCAGCCCTTCTTCCCCGATCACCCGTTCGACTGGCAACATTCTCGCTCTCCCGTTGCATCAATTAGAACCATCGTTCTACTTAGTGCTTGACACAGGGTCAACCCTCGTGCTGAAAAAATACGAACTGATGTTCTAAATTTATTTGGATGGGCGAGGGGCCAGCGAAGTGGACAGTTTCGATTATGTGATCGTGGGCGCGGGCTCTGCCGGGTGCGTGCTGGCCAACCGCTTGAGCGCCGATCCCAAGGTCCGCGTGCTGCTGATCGAGGATGGGGGCGACAACCAGCACCCCTTCATCAAGATGGCCGGCGGGTTCGTGAAGATCATGGGCAACCCGGCCTATTTTCGCGCCTATCCTTCGGTACAGCGGCCCGGCATGCGCAAGGAAATGCACGCCTATGGCCGGGGACTGGGCGGATCGTCGGCAATCAACGGCACCTGGTATCTGACCGGGATGCCCGCCGACTATGACAGCTGGGCCGAACACGGCGTGACCGGCTGGGGCTGGGACGAGATTTCGCGCTGCTTTGCCCGGTTCGAGGATTACCGCGATCCCGGCGCCCATCCGGGGCGCGGGCGCGGCGGTGAACTGCAGATCACCCCGTCCGATCACAAATCGCCCGTGTTCGACGCGCTGATGAACGCGTTCGAGCATGCAGGCATGCCGCGCGTCAGCGACATCACCGCGCCGGGGATCACCGGGGTCGGCCGCAGCCAATACACAGTCGACCGCTGGGGTCAGCGCGAATCGAGCTACGAAGCCTTCGTGAAACCGGTGCGGGGCCGCGCCAACCTGACCATCACGACGTACACCGCGGTCAAGCGCGTGCTGATCGCCGATGGCCGCGCCACCGGCGTGGTGTGCGAGCGCGGCGGACAGGATGTGACCTTTGCCGCCAGCGGCGAAGTGATTCTGGCTGCCGGGGTCTATGGCTCGCCACAACTGCTCCAGCTGTCGGGCGTGGGGCCGGGTGCGGCCTTGCAGGAACTGGGGCTGGAAACGCTGCGCGACCTGCCCGCCGTGGGCCAGAACCTGGCCGATCACCAGAAGTTCGGCGTCTCGTTCGATCTGCACAACCACCCCGGCACCAACCGCGAATTCGTCGGCTGGCGGCTCT
>VFQS010000082.1_pt1 | contig 127043 bp, 102 predicted proteins | sample 3512361 | NCBI WGS metagenome assembly VFQS01 (sample SAMN10412375, study PRJNA504923) | tailings metagenome | isolation source: Relicate 1 Philex TSF3 active mining | place: Philippines | reverse complement strand
ACAAACACCTTATATAATTTATACAATATAGCTTGTTCTGGTGTTAAAAACCAATTTAATTCATCTTTCTTAATAGCATTAAAAAAGCGCAAAATAAATTCTTGTAAAACACATAATTCAACATTTCCAACAGCTTCACTAATTACATTTCCATCTGCATCTTTAACCGCTTTGGTATTTTCGTTATCATACTTTTCTTCGCCTAGAATATCATTAAGCTTGCTAATATTTTTGGCCTTTCCTGCTTCATCACAACGTGCACCTGTATCACGACTGGATGTCATATCTTTGGTTTTAAATACTAAATAACGATTACTCTTTTCATAGCCAATAAAACCAACATATTTATTGTATTCTTCCTTTTTAAATACAACTAAATCCTTTGCTTCTTTAGAGGCAAAAATTTCGCGTTGATCTTCTGGTTCTGCAGGCACCCATTTATTTTCTTTATTTAATAACATTAAAGCAGGTTTATTTAAATTATACAAAATAAATGCTGTGAATTTCTTACCAATAATGCTATTATTTTCAAAGTATTCCTTTGCAAACCATTCTACAGAATTTCTCTCAATATCTTCTAATGAATACAAATAATTCATAAGAACTAACTTATCATTATATACAAGTTGTTCTAACATATGCGAAACCAAAAAGTTTAATAAATATTGCTTCGATTCTGGATATTCTTTAGACATTTTTCTCATAACAATACCGCAATGTTTATACCAATTATCGTCGCCTCTTGGAACCTTTGTTTTTTTTGCAAACTCTTGTGTTATATTATAATTTTCAGTTAACTCATCCATTATTTTTTTGCCTTCAGGATATTCATTTGCTTTAACTTCTTCTTCAATTACCATTTTTGCGACATTTCTTTTGTCAATAACAGGTTTAACAACAGGTTGTTTTAATTCAAAATTAATAGTATCATGCTTATAATCCAAAGGAACAGAACGATCAAACATACTTGCATTTTTGTCTCTCAATTCAACTGGTTGGAATAAATAATATTCGCCAATATTAACAAGACGACCATTTCTTCCATATTTATCAACAATAAATTCGTTTTCGTCTTCAATTAATTGTGTTAAAGCAGCATAAATTTGCACTTCAGGATAGTCTTTTGGTATTTTAATTGCATCAATAAGTATATTTTTTTTATAGAAAAAGCTTTCCTTCATAAGCATTCGAATACGTTGTAAAATCTTTTCAGAATTCATTGCAATAAATTTTTCATCATATGTATCTAAATTTAAATTATTTTCATCAATTTTTGCGTCTGGACGGCAGTTAAAATTACAGTCTTGCATATAGTCGCACGCTGGTGAAAATGGCGCATCACCTACTTTAAAATTATCTAATGTTATACCATTAGAGAGAATTTGAGTAATTGGTTCGCTTAGCATTTTTTGCATTTTATCTTGAGTAAAGTTGTTTTGTCCGTCATTAATAATACAATCCACAGCGGTTTCTTTTAATACTCTTGTTACCTTGCCAATTTGAACTGCTTTAAATTCCGCAACACGATATACATATACATCTGCTGCTTCTTCTTTATTATCACCTAAAATAGTGCCATACATGAATATTTCAACATTACGTTTTTCAAATGGTAAGTCTTTATGAGAGAAATTACGCACACCACGACCAATAATTTGTTCAATACGATTCATATTATACCATGGTTCCAAAATATGGATTTGACGTATAAATTTAAAGTCAATACCTTCTGAACCTGCCTTTGAAATTAATACAACTTTAACTTTATTTCCATCAATATTACCTGAAACCTTATTATCGTCTGTTAATGCTTTAATTTCTGCGTCATTATTTGGCGATAATCTTGGATCACCAGTAATCATTGAATATCTTGCAGGCATAAAATTCTTTTTATCTTCTGGTGGTTGCATTGTTCTTACGTCAACTACTTCGCTTGGTCTACTTTTAAATAAGGGTTTTGATCCAAAACGAGTAAAACCCATTTCTTCTAATGCAAGAGCCATTGGAATAAGACCACTGTCAATATATTGAGAATAAATTAATATAACACCGTCTGATACGATGCCAGTTTTTTCATTATAAATATTATCTAATATGCTTTTAATTTTAATACTATATTTTCCAATTTCATCCTTTGAAAATATTTTACCATATGTGTTAATTGTGGAATGTTTGTATTCAAAATCACCTTTAAGAGGAGGTGATTTATTATCTGTGAAATTCATCATTCTCTCTAACCCCGCTTTACCAGTTAATAAATGAGGGTCAATATTAAATGTAGCTTTTGCACTACTACTGCTAGAACTACTATTTGATTTTTTACCTCCAGATGTGGCTTGCCCTTGATGACTACGACCTTCAATTTTAATAGAAGATGGACTATTTAATAAGGTTTCTTCCGGTTCCTTTTCAGTTTTTTCCAAAGGTTTGTCAGAATCTGACTTTACAAGGGCACCTAGCGGTTCGTTGCTTTCATCAGTCGCTTCGCTTTCAACAAGTGTTTTTTCAACTTCTGGTGTAGATGATGACGATTCAACAATAAAAGGCTTTGGTTTCTTAATTGTTTTTTTCTCTTCTCTCAATATTTCTTTTTTAAGTTCTCCTGTATCATCATCTGAATCAGATTTTTCAATTGTTATATCCTTTAGAATATCTTTATTTAATTTTAGTAATTCACTAGTATCATCATCAGAATCTTCAATAATTAAAGGCAACTTTTTCTTAACAGGTTCTTTGATTGATTCGCTTTTTTCACTTTCTTTAGTTGCTCCCAAAGATTCGTCAGAATCTGACTTTACAAGGGCACCTAGCGGTTCGTCGCTTTCTTCAGTCGCTTCGCTTTCTTCAGTCGCTTCGCTTTCTTCAGTCGCTTCGCTTTCTTCAGTCGCTTCGCTTTCACCTTCCTCGCTAACTTCCTCAATTACAGGTCCAGGAGATTCTTTTTCTACTTCTTCTTCTTCAACAGATTCACTTGATTCACTAAATGCAGGTTCAAATTCTTCAGACAATTTCTCTCTTGGCATTGCATCCATAACATTTTTTAATCCTTGAATAGGATAAGATATAATTAAAGACTCCAAAGGCGTTTGCAATAATGTATAACCAAAAGATTCCATATTTTCAAAACTTGGCATATCTCTTACTTGTCCTGTTTTAGTTGTAATTGAAAATTTTTTATTTCTTAAATTAAAAATAATATACCTGTAAACACAATATTGACATTTACCGCAATTACCACATTCTTCTAACTTAGTTAAATATAAGCTTAAAACGCGCTTCTTTTCTTCGTGTTTAATTTTCTTTAAATTCATTTGATATGATGGGTATTTAATTGCTGGAAAAGTTTTGTCCTTTGCAAATTCGTTTGGATAAACGCGATAAGGGAAAGTATATGGATTTTCACCTCTAACAAAGGAAATATATCCTGTTGCCTTTCTTATTAATAATTCTTCATTTTTAATTTCTCCTTTTCCATCAAAAATATCAGAGACCTTAACGCGACCTCTTCTATCATTTGTGTTCATTAAATTTAAAAGCCAAGCAATTTCCTTATAACTATTATACATTGGTGTAGCAGAGAGAAGTAAAAAACGCATATTTTTGGCAGCTTTAACAAGCAATTCAAGATTTAGTGCTACTTTTTTATTTTCATTGTCATCTGTTTTACGAATATTATGAACTTCATCAATAACAATAAGACGATTGTTAAATTCATTAGAGAGACGCTTAATAATTCTACTATTTAATTCGATTTTAACATCTTTAAGCATTTGAATTTTGCTTTTTTGTCCTGGTTTTCTTTTTTCTTCTCCTTTTGACATTTGTTTTTTAACTTCTTCGTCATAATTCATTGTTTTAATAATATAATTCGCAAATTGAACATAACCAAGAAAAATATAATAAGTGTTAATAATTGTTTTAATTTGACTTATTACTTTCTCTCGAGTCATACCTTTCATATTCATTGGATTAATTTCTTTTAATAGTTTGTTTCCAGTGCATGCTCTAATATTCCATACTCCATCAACAAGTTTTAATTTACGCTCATCAAAAAGCTGCAACTTAAAATTGTCTTGAACGTTTTCAGATGCAACAATAATAATTCTTTTATTAATTCCCATTTGTTTCATGTAATCTCTCATTTCCTCACAAACACCAATTGCACTACAGGTTTTACCACTGCCTAAACCGTGAAATAAAAGCAAACTATTATAAGGGGTTTGAAATGACATAAAATTTTTGACAAATGCTTGATGAGGTTGAATTTCAAAATCCGCATTGGCTAAAGCATCTGCGTGTTCCTTAATATCTTTATAAATTGTTCCATCATATTTTGTATCATTAAATTCCTTTTTTTGTGCTATTTTAACATTAAATTTTTCATCATTTAAATTTGGATACAACGCTTCTTCTTCATTTTCATTTTCCTTTAAATATTTTCTTTCTAAAAGTTCTTTTTTTAATAAAAATTTATTGCATTCATTTGAATATATTTTTTCATCTTGACAATCTAATCCTTTGAATTCATTTTCCAATTCTCCATTTGACACTTTTAATTCATCTTCTTCAATATCAGAAAGAGAATTTGATGACGACGCAGTCGTAGAAGGAGGTATAGATGACGACGTCGAAGACGTAGATGTAGACGTAGATGATGACGTAGAAGACGTAGATTTAGATTTACTACTACTGCTACTACTAGTGCTACTATCTGATGAACTATCGCTATCCGATTCTATAATTAATTGTGATGGTTTTTTCTTGGGTTCTTCCATATTACTATATATTATGAATATAATCTATATTCTTCTAATACTTTATTAATATTTAAAATTAAATTCTTTTTTTCTAAACTATATGGTCTAATTGACTCTAAACATTTATCAAGTGTCTTCCATTCTAACTTACTTACTTCTGTAATTTGAAATCCATTTAAATTTTCATTATCATCCGTTTTACTATTATCATTATAAAATGCTAAAAAATATTTATGTTTATATGATTTATGATTTGTTCCTATAAATGTTTCTTCAAATGGTAATATATTTTCTATAATATTTAATTTAGTTGAAGCTAATCCTGTTTCTTCTTCAAATTCCCTTAATGCGCACTCTAAATCTTTTTCCTTATAATTACGACGACCCTTTGGAAATTCCCATTCTGTTTCAATCCAATTTGTATTACTATTTTTTACTAATTGTTCTAAATTTATAAGTTCACCATTTATATTAACTCCTTCTTTGATGGTTTCCATTTTTTTTATGGATGCACTTTCTTCAGATTTATATTGATTTGTAGTTATATCACCCCACATATTTTTCCATAATGTTTCAAAGGGTTCTGTTAAAATCCTTTTTTTTTCATCTATTGACATTTCATTAATTATGTCTTGAACTTGTGATATATTATAAGGCGAATATTTGCCTCTTACAAAATCAATAAAGCCAAAACTATCCTTTCTTCTTAACATAAGGTATTGAATACCATAATTACTTGCCTTAAAAGCTATTACACCATAACTTGTAATAGGTAATTTACATTGATGAAATGAATGGCCTTGTTTACCACAATTATTACATGCATTATTATTTTTATTCATATTATCTTGTTTATATTTAAACAAATGTGTTTAAATGTTATTTAATTATTATATTTAACTTTAGTTGTATCTAGTTAATAGTTTAAATATTAATATTTTTTTACGCAAAAATATTAATGCCAACTGTTTATCTTGATCCAAAAGTATGGGGACCTCATTATTGGTTCTTTTTACACACATTAGCAATGACATATCCACATCATCCTAATTCTGTTACAAAAAAGAAATATTATGAATTTATTCAAAACTTGCCGTTATTTTTACCTGTTGAAGAAGTTTCCGGAGAATTTAGCAAATTATTAGATAAATATCCTATTACGCCTTATTTAGATAATCGCGATTCTTTTGTGCGTTGGATGCATTTTATACATAACAAAATAAATGAAAAATTAGAAAAACCTCAAATTTCTCTCAATGACTTTTTTGTTAAGTATTACGATGAATATAAAACTCATGATGAAAAGATAACAGAATACTATAAATTAAAGGAACGAATTATATACTTTAGTATTATATTAGGAATATCAGGAACAATTTATTATTTATATGATAAATAAGTATATTATTTTATAGAAGTATTATATAAATAATATGAATATAAATGATAAAAATCAAAGTAATAAAGGAGGCAAAGTATTAGCATCTGGTGGTTTTGGATGTGTATTTAGTCCTGCGTTAAAATGCGAAGGAGAAACAAAAAGACACGCCGGACAAATATCAAAACTAATGTCAGAAAAACACGCAACTGAAGAATATGAAGAAATTGTTAGACTAAAAGAAAAACTTGATAAAATAAGAAATTATGAAGATTATTTTTTGTTATATGATGCTACATTATGTAGACCTGCAAAACTTACAACAACCGATTTAACAGAATTTGGAAGCAAATGCACTGCTTTACCAAAAGATAATATTACACGTTCTAATATAAATCAAAAACTAGATAAATTAATGTCGTTAAACTTGCCAAATGGCGGTGAACCTGTAGATGACTACATAGTTAATAGCGGCTCATTTGAAAAATTACATAAAGTTCATATGGCGTTAGTTAAACTATTAAAAAAAGGTATTATTCCAATGAATAAGGAATTTATGTATCATTGTGATATAAAAGATTCAAATGTTTTAATAGATGATAGTGGACATGAATTAAAAGCGCGTTTAATTGATTGGGGATTATCAACAGAATATGTTCCATTTCAAGACACTCCATTTCCAAGATCTTGGCGTAATAGACCATTTCAATATAATGTGCCGTTTTCTGTTATTATATTTTCAGACGCATTTGTTGAAAAATATACCAAATTTATTAAAGACGGAGGAAAAGTTGAAGAAATAGAATTAAAACCTTTTGTTATTGATTTTATTACTTTTTGGATGAAAGAACGCGGTGCAGGACATTACAGATTTATAAATGATATTATTTTTACATTATTTAGCAATGACTTAACTTCAGTAGATGATGCGGATAAACCAAAGGTAATTGAAACTCAATATACAATGGATTATTTGGTAAATTATATTGTAGATGTTTTATTACATTTTACAAAATTTAGAGCAGATGGAACACTTAATTTGAGAGATTATTTAGATACGGTTTTTATTCAAATAGTAGATATATGGGGATTTATTAGCACATATTATCCATTTATTGAATTGCTTGCAAATAGCTATAAAACTTTAACAAAAGGAGAAATGAAAATATTTAACCAATTGCGTTTTATATTTGTTGAATATTTATATAATCCACGACACGAACTAATTAATATGAATATGTTATATTCCGATTTAAAAGATTTAGGCAATTTAATACATATTAAAATTACTGGAAAAAAGAAAACTTCAACTCCTACCAGTTCTTCAAAATCTTCTTCAAGAGGTAGATCTGCTAGAGCATCTGGTTTAAGAAAAACGCGTAAAAATTTAGGCAATGAGAGAAAAACATTTGTAAAATTTACAAAGAAACCGAATCAAAAAAGATTTAAGAATCCAATATTTTTATCCTTAAAATAAAATATTTAAGTAATGTATAAATGTCTGAGTTTAATTTTAGATATCTCTGCACTCCTGCCAAAATTTACTTTGCGATTGCTGTTATTGCTGCCGTTTTTGCTATTCTTAATGGTGCTGCTTTAATGGGTGTATTTATGAATTTAGTTTTTGCTTTCTTATGGACATTCTTTTTAGGATGGTTATGTAAGAAGGGAATGAAAACTCTTTCTTGGTTCTTAGTTCTATTGCCTTATATTATTATGGCTTTAGCTATGTTTGGTATTTACCGTGTTACTCACGAACAAAGACAAATTTTAAGAACTATTCAATTACAAGGTGCTTTCGGTCAAGAACCTATGGGCACAATGATGCCACAAGCAATGTAAATTAAATACTTTAAATATAATATAATTTAAAGTATTTTAAAGACAAATTGTCATATTATGTTATTATGGAAATTGAATATAATTGCAATAATAATACTTGTAATTGCGCAATAAATAAAAAATACCATTTATCAGGAATTTGCTTACAAACTTATCCTTGTCGCCATTCAATAACTTATATAAATGAGAGAAAGGAAAAAAATACAATTAGTTCAGCCAATATTGTGCGTTTATTTCAAAAAGAAAATTTACCAATTCCAAAACATTATCAAAAATTTATAGAATATGTAAGAAAACAAGACCATCCAACACCAGAAGAAATTAATGAAGAATATATAAATAAAGAAAAAGAATTGAGAGAACGTATAATGAATCTTGAAAAAAGGAAAGAAGAAAAGGATAAATTAGACCATATAATTAATACAACAAAAGCATCATCAAGAATAGAAAGACTAAAAAATAAACATTCAATATCAGGCGCTCCAATAATAGAAGAACCACCCAAACAACGTCGTGATATTTATAGTTATGATTTTAATAATGAAATTATTAAACTAAAAAAAGAATATGAAAATTTACTAAAACAAATGAATAAAACTTAATAAGCGGTATAACCATCTGCAACTAAATCATTATTTTTAATGCTTTTATTAATTTCATCTAATTCTTTTCTAAATTGTTTGTCTTTTCTATCTCGTTCTGCGTTTTCCATTTTAATAAAAATATAAAAATAACCTAAAAATGCTAATATTGGAATTCCTATAAAATAATACTTATAATATGTAAAAATTAATCCAGCAATAAACATTAAAAACAATCCTGAATATACAATCATATTTCTAGCAGCACAAACAACACACATTATATTTAATACAAATATTAAATATAATTATTTTATTCTTTTTCTACAGGATTAGGTGCTAAATTTTGCGCGGATGGATTGGCAAAAAACGACTTTAATGAAAGAGTATACATTTTAACACTTGGTCCAAGATATAATGTTCTAAATGCACCACGATACATTAAAATCAAATCATATTCTTCATTGTTTCTATCGCGGTCTTTAAATACCTTTTCATTTGTTTTAAATTTTTCGGCAACCAAGCATACATTATCCTTCATATGTTGAACTTGCATAGTAATATAGGATTTTGCGTTTAATTTATCCGATATATTTTTAAATTCAATATTGGGAAAATGCGATTTTAAAATTTCCATACTTTCTTGCATTAATTCAGTTTCAACATAAGTATATTCTTCAATTCTCTCTTGCTCATCGCTTAAAAAACAGCATTTCTTATACTTTTTATCACTTCCACAATGGCATTTGTCATTTGGCTTTAGTTTACTCATTTAAAATAAATACTAATATTCATTTTAAATATTTATTATCTTTTATTATTTATTTTAGAAATCATAATTATTATTTAAATAAGCTTCAAAAAGAACAAATGCTTCCTTAGGTTTATAAGTAGGCACTTCGTGTCCTGCAAAATGAACTGTCGCAAAAGTTAAACGAGGCTCGCTAGAAAATGGCGTATTAAATTGAGTAATGTATCCTGCAGTTTGTCCGTCTACTTTCCATACCTTCCAATATTCATCTTTTTTCGCAGAATAGCCAAGAGTCCATAACCATTTTTGTGTGCCAATGGTGCCGCAAACACTATCGTCGTCTCCAGAATAAACCATAATACGCAACCCCTTATTACTTAGTGAGTTTAATAATTCATTATAGTAATGCTCCATAGGCAACATTTTATCCATATATTCATACTTAACGGTTCTAGAGCATTCTTCCCATTCAATATCGGTTTTAACATGAAGAGCCTTTTTAACATCAGGATCATTTAAATAATCAGATGCATAATTATCTTCGCATGGTTCATAAGTGCCCTTCTTTCCAAATATTGCTAAAAATGCGTTTGTAACAGCATCATTGTAACCATTTTTTACCTTCACATTTTCATAAAGCATATTTGTAGTCCAAATTTGTTGTTGAGAAACGCACACAGGATAATCAAGCGCATATGGATTTAAATTACCAATTTTCTTCATAAAATCCAAGATTAAAGTGCTGCACATAGAGTTGTTAAATTGGTTTGCTACATCTAAGCATCCATTTTTAACATAAGAATCCCAAGATGGTTTTGGCAACAATTGTTTGCCCCAATATGTTTCCATTTCTGCACCAACTCCGGAATAGTAGTCCGTATAAGGATTACCAACTGCGAAGCCCTTAAAATTTAATTGGGTTGCGTCGCTCTGTTGCTCATTATATTTAACAATCTCATATGCTAAGGTTGGCATATAGTGTCCACCATAACTTTCGGATGTAATAAATAAAGGAACTTTAGAATACTGAGGAAATTTGACAAGAAACTGCAAAATGGTTTGTAAATTATCCTTTGCTGCTTGAGAATCGCCAATTTTATAGTCTTTATCGTTATCAGAATAAGAAAATCCAACACCAACAGGTTGTTCTAAAAATACCATATTTGCGATTTTATTCCATCTCCATTCATTTAATTCTAAATTACCATTAATATCAGGTCTAAAAGGTCCTTGTTCTGTTAAAAATCCAATGAGTCCAGAGCAGCCAGGTCCGCCATTTGTCCAAAAAACAAGAGGTGCATTTGCCGCATCTTCTTCAGCTTCAACAAACCAATAATGGATTTGCTTTTGAGAACCAGGTAAATTTAAATAACCGCTAAACTGATTAAATGTAAGTGTGTCTTCTAATCCGGGTAATTGTGTTATCATATCATTTAAAGCGGCTTCAGTATATTGAGCTCCTCTAAGTGCACAATTAACGCTACTATAAAATAATAAAATAATAGTTAATAATAACAAAAAGTTCATTTTATAATATAATATTATATATTATTTTTATTATCGTTTAATAATATATATTATGAGATTAGAAATATTTGTATTAGGATTAACTGCGTTTTTTGTATATAACGCATACGCAGATGGAAAATATACAAAAATGTTATTTGCATTTAAAAAATACTATAAAATGATTTTTTATGCTTGTTTAGGCGTTGGAATATATGTATTACTTAAAAAAAATCCAAATCAAGGCAGAAATATGCTATTATATGCAAATAATATGGTAAAGTTCCTACCAATTGACCGCAATTCAATGGATATGTTAAGTCCAATTATGGATTTTACAAGCAATCCAGACGATTACGAAGGCGGTAGTTTTATGGAATCTGTAAATGGATTAGACACTTCTAAATACGCAATGGAGAGAAGAATGCAAAATTCTGGTAAAAACGGCACTAAGCGTTCAGTTTCTGAAACAAAGAAAAAATATGTTGCTTCACAACAGGACTGGAAATGCGGACATTGTAAATCTCAATTAGACCATACATTTGAAATAGATCATCGTATAAGACTTGAATATGGTGGTGGTAATGACGTGCAAAATTTGGTAGCGTTATGCAGAAATTGTCATGGAAGAAAAACCGCCAGTGAAAACATGTAAATATAATTAAATTTATACAATAATATCAAATAATATTGTATAATAGTAATATATGAATAATATAACCAAAAATACAGAAAATATAATACCACAGCTACAAAATCCAGGACTTAAATATTCTACAGCTGCAGCCATAGTTTTTTTAATAATAATGTTACTTTTAATAATATTTAAGGTAGATTTATCATTTAAAAAGGTTCCAAAATCAGACGATTCAATAATTGCGAATTCCTTTATTATTTTATTTTTAGGATTATTAATATTAGGCATATGTTTTGCATTACTACCAAGCTTAAAGGAATTAGGAAAATTATTTACTCAAATAAGTAATGTATCTTATGTTATTATTTATACATTTGGTATTATACTATTTTTAACTATGATGCCAGAAAATACATTAGATAAATATGCAAAATATATTTTACCAATAACCGCAGCACTTGGTGGACTTTTATTTTATAAAGGTTTGTCAACCAGTTATATAGAAAATTTTAATGTAAATTATGAGAGAATCAAAATGATGATAATAATGCTATGTTTGATAACAGTATTTATTGCGTATTATAATGTAGATCCAGGCGGATATATTGAAAAATATTTTGGTTCATCACTTTTAATAACTATTATTCTCTCTGTATTTGCGTTTTTATACCTTATTATAATTTTAACAGTGCCTACTGGTTCAAGCGACAGTAAAAGTGGTTCAAGCAGTTCAGGAAACTTTTTAAATAGTATGACTAGTTTTGGCAAATATGGAACACTTGCATTTTTTATATTTATAATTGCACTAACCATTATAATATCAACTTATAAAGGTGGATTTTTTAAAGATAAGCAAACTTCATTACTATCTATGTTAATATTATTACTTATAGGCATATTAGTATCTGGTTTATTTGTATCAAATATGTTTCCTGAGGTTGCAGGTGCTTCAGATACATCTAATCTAAGCATATATAAGCGCGGACTTCTTATGCTTTTTGGGGTTGTTATATCAAGTCTTATTATTTACTGGATAACATATAATATTCAAGATTTATCAAGTCAAGCCGGATTAACCAGTTTTATTTTAAATGCTCTACTTGTTGTTATAGTTCTTAGTTTAATTTATAAAACTTTTTATGCAAAATTGCCAGTTGGTAATAATAGCAAAAATGCCTTTTTCTCTCTACTTATTAATATTTTACTTTATATTCCCTGTATATTTAGCAATTTAATGGATAAGGCAACAGAGGAATATAATGCTACAACTAAAAACTCGGTTATTGCCTTAATTATTGCTATATTAATAATTGTTTCTTATTTTGTATTACCACGCATTTCAAGCAAAGTTCAATTACGTGGTGGAAAACAATTAGTTAATAATCCAGTTTACACAGATAAATTATATCCTTTAGCAAATTATGTTCAATTAAATGGAAGCGACAAAATAGATTACCAATATGCGATTTCATTTTGGACCTTTATAGATGCTGCTCCTCCAAGCACAAGTGCTGCCTATAGCAAATATACTTCATTATTAAATTTTGGATATAAACCAAATGTTATGTATAATGCAGAAAAAAATACATTAATTGTAATTGCTCAGCAAAAGCACGCAAATAGAACAGAAAGCAATGAATTATTAGATTTAGATGATAAAAATAAGCGCATTATTTACAAAAATAACAATTTCTTATTGCAAAAATGGAACAATATCATAATTAATTATAGCGGAGCAACAATGGATGTATTTTTAAACGGTGAATTAGTAAGTTCAGCTTCAAATATAATACCATATAGCACACTAGATAGTTTAACTATTGGCGAAGATGATGGTATTAAAGGAGGAATTTGTAATGTTATTTATTATAATAAGGCGTTAGATTCAATGACAATTAAAGGATTATATAGACAATCAAAAGGATTAGATCCACCTGTAATAAGCGATAATAATGACACCATAATTAGTCAAATAAATTAAATAGCTCAATTAAGTATTTGATAGTAAGTTTTTTAATAATTAAAAAAATATATAAATTATTAAAAATAGAAAATTTCTAAATCTATAATATATAAATGAGTGCTTTAAGTGTTGTAATTACAATTGTTATAGTAGTATTAGTTTTAATGTTGTTAAGATATTTATTTACTGATCCTAGCACACTTCAAAATATGCAAGACGGAAAAACTTCGACAACGATTAGCGCGAGTTCTTTAGCAACAAATAGTGCCAACGTTCCTTCTAGTAATTTTTCATATTCTATTTGGTTTTATATTAACAACTGGAATTATCGTTATGGAGAACAAAAAGTAATATTCGGAAGAATGGGCGCCCCAAGCGCCAAAGGCGCCAGCTCAATTAGTGGCGTAAATGGCTTAGATCCTTGCCCTGCCGTTGTTTTAGGCGCGGTTGAAAATAACGTTTCCGTTTCTTTAGGATGTTATCCTGGTGCTAATCAACAACCAACCACACCTGGAGGCAATACAGTTGTTCATACTTGCACTGTAGCCAATGTTCCTATTCAAAAATGGGTTAACTTAATTGTAAGTGTTTATGGTCGTTCTATGGACTTATATATTGATGGTAAATTAGTTAGAACATGTTTATTACCTGGTGTTGCAAGTGTTAATAATGCTTCAAATATTTATGTTACACCTATGGGTGGATTTGATGGTTGGACTTCAAAACTCCAATATTTCCCTAATTCAATGAATCCTCAAGAAGCATGGAATATTTATACACAAGGATATTCTAGTTGGTCTAGTATGTTTAGCACTTATCAAGTGCAAGTTTCATTGGTTGAAAATGGTCAAGCTCAATCCACTGTAACCATTTAATAGAAATTTTATTGTATTTATGAATTTTAATTGTATATATTAATTTTTCTTATTTATTTAATATATACAATGAGTAGCACATTTAATTCATTTTCAACAAATACAAGAAGTTTTGGAACAAAAGAATTTATGGAATCAAATAGTTTAGTAGCACAAATCGCATTTTTACTTTTAGTTCTTGTTGGGTTTGTTCTTTTACTTCGTATTGGTTTGTCCGTTATTTCATATTTTTTTAAACCAAACGATTCACCTCATTTAATAGATGGAATGGTTGACGCATCTCAAATGATTGTATTTCAACAAGACCCTAGCGCAAACGGTTCCGCAACTATTTATAGATCTGTTAATGCAGATGATGGAATTGAATTTACATGGTCTGTTTGGATTTTTATTAACAATTTAAATGATTCTGGAAATACTTACAAACATATTTTTAGCAAAGGTAATAGTGATATACAACAAAATGGCACAATTAGTCCAAATAATGCACCTGGGTTATACATTGCACCAAATAGTAATACTTTAGTTGTTATGATGAATACCTTTAACGTTATTAATGAAGAAATTTTAATTCCTGATATTCCACTTAATAAATGGGTAAATGTTATTATAAGATGTGAAAATACAACACTTGATGTTTATATTAACGGCACTATTGCACGCAGTATTAACTTAATCGGAGTTCCAAAACAAAATTATGGTGATGTATATGTTGCCATGAACGGAGGATTTAATGGTAATATTTCTAATTTATGGTATTATAACTATGCTTTAGGAACAGCTAAAATACAAGATATTGCCAGCGATGGTCCAAATACTAGAATGATTGGCACATCTGGTATGAGTGATAACTATTTTGACTATTTATCATTAAGATGGTTCTTTTATGGTGCAGGCGATGGATATAATCCTGCACTAAAGTAAAAAATAAAATTAATATTGAATAAATAGATTATTTAAAATTATAAATAATCTATATACATGTCTTATAATCCAAATCCAACAAGAGCGTGGTCTAGAGTTCAAAGCCAATGCACTTTTACAAATAATGACATATCTTATAATACTATTTTTGTACCATTATTAAATAAAACATTACCTTCCGGCGAGGCACTTTACTATGATAAATTACAATATAAGGGAAATATTTTACAATATAAAGGAAATAGCATAGGTTTAACAAAAAGACAAAAATATGCACAGCTAGCTAAAGGTGTTGGACCTAGCAGAACAAAAGTATTTGCAACACAAACTCAAACTTATAGTAATCCAAATACATCTTCCTTATTAAGAGTTAATACTGTATCTTATGCATTTCCTAATTCTGTACCAGGACAACCAAATAATCCTGCAGGTCCATTTCAATATAATGTTCCAAATCCAAATGGTTGTCCTACAACAACACTTGTAGATGGTGGCAATTTAATTAACGGTGTTTATGCAAATCCTTGCACGAATGCTATTATTAAAGATACAAATGTAAGTCAGCAATGTTTTCCAACTTATTGTTCTGATGTTCCTGGTGCGCCTGAATTATTGTGCTGGAATCCAAAACAACAAACATTTTATCCAAGACAACGGGTTAATATGAGTAATAGTTTAAATAAATGGCCTGAAGGATATAAAGGTTTTGTTAGTGCTGTTTGTGGATGTTATGGGTTGGCATGCTATAACGTTAATGGTTTAACATTTAGTGAAACAAGTCAAGGAGTTTTAAAAATTTTAAGTGGTTCAAATGGAACGCTTATTTTTACGCAAAATGTGTTATTAACAGAAGTATTTTTAGTTGGTGGTGGAAATGCGGGACTTAGTGGAAAAGATGCAGGAGGTGGAAATAATGGTGGTTGGGGTGGAGCCGGTGGTGGCTGGTCTAAATTAAATAATATTTATATTGAAAGTGGAACACCTATTACGTTAACCGTTGGTGCTGGCGGAGTATATTTAGTAAGTTTTGGAATTCAATCAGCATTCACTTATAACGGCAATACTACATTATCATTCTCTAATGGAGACAACTGGAATGCAACACAAAATAATTCTGGTGGTTTAAATAATGGATACAATACAGGTAGCAATGTTCCAGCACAAAATGGATATCAATATGATGGAGTATGGTATGGAGGTGGTGGAGGTTATGGAGGTCGTGATGCTACATGGTTGCAAGGTGGAACTGGAGGTCTTGGTGGCGGTGGAGGTGGAGGTGGATTCACAGGATATAACGGAGGCGCTGGAGGTGGAGGAACTGGCGGAACAGCTGGCAATGTCACTGTTAAAGCAGGTGGTGATAGTAATAATGGAGGCGGTGGTGGTTATGGAAACGCTTCAGGTAGCGGTGGAAATGGAGGCGCAAATGGTGGTGGATTAGGAGGTGCTGGTGGTGCAGGTGGTGGAGGTGGAGGTGGAGGCGTTAATACTGGTGGTGGAGGTGGTGGTGGAGGTTATCCTGCAAATTCAGGTATGCCTGGTAATGGTGGAAGTGGAATAATTATTATAAAGTATTCAATAATATAATAAATATTTTATGCGCGTAAGTTTGGATTCATACATAATTCTTGGCTAGGAAATATATTACCAGACATACAAATATCATCAACCCCAACTTGAGCGCAACTTCTATATCCTCTCTCTTCGCCAATATAACACCAACCAGAACTTTCTGCTTCGTGCGGCTCATAATCTTGACTACCACCTTGCTGTTGTTGTTTAGATGAGTTTAATGCTTTATTTAATGTGTTATTGTCATATTGGTTTATTTGTTTTTGTGAAACGGGCTCAGATTTAATACTACTTTTTGCATTATTTGGGGTTATATCTTGGACTGCAGATAAGCCAGTAGTTACCGCAGACGCAGTTCCACCTACAACAGCTTTGGTTCCTTCAGCAGCAACATCAACAGTTTGACTAGCAACGCCTACAGTAGTTCCAAATAGTTTCTGCATAATTGGTCCAAAAAAATCTGAAATTTCTTGAGTACCTTTGGCTAAATAAACAAAAATATTGAAACCTAAAAATGCTAAAATTAATATAATAATTATCCATGTAGATGTATTTATATCTTTTAATCCATCAAACCAACCAGAGGAGCTTGTACCATTAGAACTAGTTGACATAGATGGAAAAGTTGGTTCGCTTGATTCTAATATTGCACTTGATAATTTGTTTGTGTTATCCATTATAATAAAAATAAATATATTAATTTTTATTATAAATTCGCAGTTATTTAAATGTTAGTAAATATAAAAATTGGTTCATATCGCCTAAAATTGTATCTCTAATATTAAATAAATCTGTATTTGACATGGTTTGTAAAGCCTTATTATCATTTAAACCAACCAAATAGCTTTTAAATGCATCTACTTCTCTCTTTAAAGATTCTTGGCTTGATAAATCAACTAAACGAATATTATTTTTACTCATTAAATCAATTCTAGAACCAGTTTTTCCTAAAAGTATTTCAATAAAGCTATCAATGTTAGCGTTTAATTTTGTATATAGTTCATCAGTTGCTTTATGGGTTGCGTAGCTAGTAGTTTTCCAGTGAAATAGTTTAACCATTAAAAGCATTTCTAAAAATACAGACGCAATTTCCTTTTGGAAATCGTCCATATTACTACCACTTTTTTTAAAGCTTCTAATAGGTGATATAGTAGAAGACTTTGTGGAAGAATATTTTTTTGAAGATGATTTTTTATTTTTACGCGTTTGGGTTTTTGCCATTATATAATATTAATATATTTTATTATAATCTTGGAACAAAACTCTCTCCAAATGAATTCATCTTTTCAAGTTTTTCAATTGTTTTTTCTAAATTACGCGATTTAATATCTTTAAATAAGTATTCAGTTCCAGGCGATTCCTCATTTTTCTTAATTTGTTGATATACTTGATCTATTTTTTTAAGAACATTGCCAACAATTTCTTGTTGAGAAGGTCGAATAATTTCTTCATTACTTATTACATTTTCACATAATAGAGAGACGGCAAAATATAAAATATTACGACGTTTCTTTTGACAACCTGGTACATATTTTAATGTAAAAAGTGCTAGTAGCGAATCCATTGTTTTTTTTACAAACTTAGAGCGTTTTGCTGCTTCAATTAAGAATAAATCCCATACCATCCATATTATATCCTTTTGCAACTTGGTTTCTACTTGACAAAAATTTCTTCGTTCGCAGCTAATTTTTTCTTTTTTACCTTTACAAACCGTTTCAAACTCCATTATCCATTCTAACCAATAACATGCAGTCATTATATTTTTACCTTCTTCAGATATATTGTATCCAATTTCATTAATTGCAGGAAATAATTCTTTCGGATCTTCGTCTAAAAAAATGGCTTGAGCGTATTTATTACTTGGTGCTTTAAATTTATCTCTCATTTGCGTCATATCAAAATCTTCTTTTTTAATTTTTACCACATCAAAACTATGCTTACGCTTTGCATCACATAGCACACACATTATTTCGCAAAATAATCGTCGAATCTTGTCGCTATTTCGCATTCTTAATTCGCTGTCTAAATATCCATTATTTACAATTTCCTTAAAGTTGCGAATTCTTAATTCTAAATAAGATGCAATTTTAGGATTTCCTAAATGTATATGTTTTGTATAAAAATGCAATATGATTTCCCATAAGTCTCCATAATGTCCAGCGCAAATTAATTCCGCACTCCAATAACAAGCAGGTTCTATTTTTGAATTAACTAAACTATTTAGCAATTCCTTTTTAACATCTGTTTTTTTAAATTTTGAAAATGAAATTCCTTTAAAATCTCCCATTCCTCTAATATCATTAATCTCAGAATCGGCCATATAATTAAAAATAATACAAAAAAAATAACAACAATACATATAGATGAAAACATTAGATTCAATGTGTAAATTTTATGATAAATTATCCAACTTTGGAAAACTACTTGTATTTGTAGGACTATTATTAGTAGTTATTGTATTGCTTAAGCCGCTTGTAAAAAATAATAGTATAGAAGGTATGGAAAACCAAAACAAATTTCTATTTAAGGAAGGCTCTGCAGTATATGATGACTTTTATGCTAATATTTACGACCATTTAGTATTTAGCAGTCTTAAAAACGACTATGAAGTTGGTGAAATCATAAATAATACAACACCATCTGAAGCCAGTGTAATTGCCGATATTGGCTGCGGAACAGGTCATCATGCTGGCGCTCTTGCAGACAAACATTTAAAGGTAATTGGTGTGGATATTTCGCCTTCTATGATTGAAATTGCTAAAAAGAACGCACCAAATGTTGAATTTAAAGTCGGCAATGCATTAGATGGAACATTATTTAATATGAATTCGCTTACTCATATTTTATGTATGTATTTTACTATTTATTATTTTGAAGATAAACGTCGCTTCTTTGATAACGCAATGGACTGGTTAATGCCTGGAGGTTATTTAATTGTTCATCTTGTTGATAGAGAAACGTTTGATCCTATATTACCTCCTGGAAATCCATTATACGTTGTATCTCCTCAAAAATATGCCAAAGAGAGAATTACTAAAACAAAGGTTACATTTAATGATTTTGTATATAATGCCAACTTTAATTTAGATAAAGGTGCCAATATTGCGACATTTGACGAAAAATTTAAATTTAATGATGGACATGTAAGAAAGCAACAACAAAAGTTATATATGGAAGATACAAGCGCAATTGTGAATACAGCACAACAATGCGGTTTTATTTTACATGCAAAGGTTGACCTTGTTAAATGCGCATATGAAAACCAATATTTATATATTTTTGTTAAACCAACATAAACAAAACAATTTATATTATTTAATGAATCAAGAGGAGGTAGATGTTATTATTGAAATTCCAAAAGGCGGACATATTAAATACGAATACAATAAAGAGTCTTCAGTTATCATTTGCGACAGAATTTTACACACACCTATGAAATATCCATTTAATTATGGATTTGTTCCAAATACATTAAGTGAAGATGGTGATCCATTAGACGTAGTTGTATTAATGGATGATGCGTTGGTTCCAGGTTGTATGATTCGCTGCAAAATTTTAGGCTGTCTTGAAACACAAGATGACGCAGGCAATGATCCAAAGTTAATTGTATGTCCTATTGCAAAAGTTAATCCAATATACAAAAATTTTAAAAACATAACAAGTGTAAATAATGACGATTTAGGTCGTATTCAATATTTTTTTAAGCATTATAAAGACTTGGAATATAAATGGGTAAAAGTAAGTTTATTTGGACATAAAGAAGAAGCAATTCAAATTTATAGACAAAGTATTGAGCGTTTTAATAATAAATATAATAAAACGCAAAGAAATAAAATTACAAATTATTTTAAATCTTTAGACTTTAAGTCATAAAGTAACGCGTAATATACATTTAAAAAATAAAAATTATAAATAATATGTTGGAATACATTTCTTACACATTATTTTTTATTGTGCTAAGTATACTTTTAATTTATATTTACATAAGACTAAAATTCGGATTTTGGGCGATTCAACCCGTATTTCACATTTATAACATTAAATATATGATAAATCCTCCTGGAATAATAAACGACTATTTACCAGAAAAAAACAAATATACGAATTTTAAAAACATAGATACAACCGTTTATACAGAGCTTACGCAAATACAAAAGCAGCGCCTTACCAATCTTATAAGAGCCAATTATTTACGCAAGGGCGACAATACTTTCCTTCCAACCTTAGAAAACATTGCTCCCTATTTCACAGGACATAACGACAAATCGTTTGTATCTTTTTACAATGAACCTGACTTTCTTATTGACTTAAAAAAAGGCACTACCATAAACGAGCCGAAAATGATTGGACTCATAACTTCGAGACCTATTTATATATTTATAAATAATGGCGATAAAGATGCCGCATTTCGAGCATATTATGTGGATTATTTATGTGTTGACAAAATGTATCGCAAAAAGGGAATTGCACCACAACTAATTCAAACGCATCATTACAATCAAAGACATATAAATAAATCTATTGTTGTTTCACTCTTTAAGAGAGAAGACGAATTAACAGGAATAGTGCCATTGTGTGTTTATAATACATATGGATTTCCTGTTACAACTTGGAGTAAACCGCCAGATTTGTCCGCAGAATATAAATTGGTAGAAGTTAATCCACAAAATTTTCACAAATTATATGACTTTATCAAATTAAACTATAATAAATTTGACATTGTTATTCATACTGAAGTAACAAATCTTGTGGAGTTAATTAAAACAAAAAATGTTTTTATGAATATGATTATTGTTGATGACGCAATTGTGGCTGTTTATATGTTTAGAAAATTGTGCGTCCAAGTTGAAAAAGGTATGGAAGTGCTAAGTTGTTTTGCATCAATTTGTAATGTGGAAGAAAATGTATTTTGTCAAGGATTTAAAATAAGTTTTTGGAAAATAGCTGCCGAAAATTATTTTGGTTTTTGTGCTATTGAAGACGTATCTGATAACAATATTTTAATTAATAATATTCAACTTAAAACTAAACCATTAGTTGTAAGTCCAACTGCGTATTTTTTTTATAATTTTGCATATCCAACATTTAAACCAAATAAGGTGCTAATTATAAATTAATTGTTTTATTTTTCTTGTTTCTCTTATTTTTCTTCCGTTGCCTTTTTAACAACTTTTTTAGCGCGAGGTTTTTTTTCTGCAGGAGCAGCTGCTGCTACAGGTTGTTTTTCTTCTAATACTAGGTTATTTGCTGCTGTTGCTGCCTTTTGTTTTGCGGCTTCTTCTGCCTTTTGTTTAACTGCTTCAGATAGGGCTAAAATCGCTGCAGCCTCAGCCTTAATTTTGGCATCTTCAATAATTCTTAATTTATCTTCTTCAAATTGCTTTCTTTCTTCTTCAAACATTTTTTTCTCATATTCCAATTTCATAGTTTCGTCTCTTCTTCTTTTATCTTCCTTTCTTTTTTCCTCTTCTATTTCAGTCTCAGTAATAAAATCACCTGAAGAACAATCTTCACAATACTTACCTAATTCAATATATCTTCTTCTTTGTTCTCTACTAAGTGACTTGCATCTGCGAATTAATTTATTTGTTAAATTCATATTTTTAATATCATTTTTAAGCTCTTGAGGAGGCATAAACACTTGTGGTCCATTTTCCAATAAAAAAATTTGATTTCTCTTATTATAAAATAAAATAGGATTTTCATCATCATCTAATTCAATAATTCCACAAGTGCAATGAGTTACGTGTTCAACATCGTCATTTTCCTTTTTACACTTAGGGTCAATTACGTCAACATCATTAATATATTCTTCAAAAAAATCTTGCGCTGCTTCTCTGTCATTAAATAAAAAAATTTTTGGAGGGTTGATTGTTATGGAAGTTAATCGCAATCGGGCTTTTTCATCTTCGTAATATTGAAAGTCATAGCAACCATTATGAGTATTATGTAGTACAATGTATTTAATCATTCTATTATACTAATATAGCGCGTTTGGTTTAAATTGTTTATTTATAATAATTATATTTTAAGAAATACTACAATTTTTATAAGGTTGTCCATGCTCTCTAATAGCCATACCTAATAGTGGTCCTCTGTATGGTTTATTTACGCGTTTTATATATTTTTCCCATTTGCGTTCAGTTTCTTTATCAACATTTTTCTTTTGTTCATCTAATATTTGTGTAAATTTTCTTTCTTCTTCAAGTCGCGTTTCTATTTTTTTTATATTTTCGTACTGCATCTTTAAAAGATGTTCCTTTTCTCTCGAAAATTGTTGTTCCAAAGCCTTTGTTACACCATATTTATAATCTGTATAATTAATTACCTTTGGATAAAGTTGTCTATAATCATCAAATGATGTATTTGAAATTTTATTTGCAATTTCCATATGTTGATTTATTTCATTTTTTAAAGTTTTTTCAAAAGTTTCAAAATCTTCTGACATCTATTTACATATAAATTATTTTTAAGTATTTTTACTTAAGTTTTTTAACGTTTTATTATATCCTTTTATTATATTCAATAATATTAACATATTTACCAAACATATTACTACCATAAAAGCTTTTCCATAACAATTTATTATCATTATTTTTTTCAAATGTAAAAGTAATATATCCACAACCATCATTAAAATAACCAGGACATTCACACTCCATTTTAATACATTTGCCTAAGTCTAACAAATTTATTCCATCTTTTTCAATCATTTTATAAAAGGCTCCTTCCATTACATTTATTACTTTGGTTCCCCTTTGTTGGACCCATACTTCATATGCTAAATCTTCTAGTGTTTTTACTTGTGACATTATATATATTATATTTTATTATACATATGGTTATATAATAAAATAATATCAATTTTTTTATCTTACGTATTTACCCGCTTTAACAAAGGTATCAGCAACAAAAATAATAAAAATTCCCAAAAATGAATATAAAACAACTTCTTCTGTAACATTGTTTGTTCTCTCGTCTTGTTGATCTTCTAAAAGAGTTATCATATAGTTTAACTTTTGCATTAATACATCTTGACTTGGATAACCACTGGTTTCAGCAGCAGATGGTGATACATTCTTATAATAAGGCTTATTATTAGCATTCGAATTCATAAATGCGGAAATATTTTTTTTATAATATTCTTCAGCACCATAATTGCCGTAATCATTTAAGTCTAAATTATCACTATTTTCGTAAATGGGTTGAGGCGCCCTTCCTAATGTTCTAAAGTTTGAAGAGTCATTACTTGACATAATAGTTGTCATAGATTCTTTTGGTGGTATAGTTCGTTGAACTCCAGCTGATTCCGCTCTTGGTGGAGGATTAAAATTATCTTCACTTTCGTCATCGCTAGTACTATTGTGAATTTTGGCCAACATAGAATTCACTTTATTTGTATCAAAATTTTCTTTAGGATACTTTTTTTGTGTTTTATTATGGGCTTGCCTTTTTTTACTAATTAGATTACTTTCTGAATTATCATTATTTATATCCGTATTTTCATCAAATGGGGCTGCAAACATTGCTAAAGACATTCTCTTATTAAAAATTTAGATAATAATTTACAAAACACACTGAAATTAATATTTTTAAAATAAATTATATCTTATAATTTATATAATGGACTTTAATCTTGGAAGCAAAAATAACATGGGAGCAATTGCTACTATTATTTTAATTATTTTATTAAGCCAATCTAGAATTTTCAATTTCTTAATGGATACTACTTTAGGACGTGTATTTCTTGTTGCATTTATTTTAGCACTTTCTTGTATTCATAAAGTTTTAGGTGTTATTTTGGTTTTATTTATTATGATTATGTTTAATCAAAGCTCTATTGGTTATTTAGAAGGCTTTACTGATGACAAAAATCCTTACAATGAACCAAATAAACCAGAAGAAAAAAAGGAAAAGCCTACTGGGAGAGAAGGTTTTAATATGGTTGATAGAGAAGGCACTATTTTAAAGGGTAAGCGCTCCAATGAAATGCCTGTTTTTTCAAATGCTCGCAACCAAACAGATGATGTTGAAGCAAGTGATAAATCAGTATTTACTGACTCATATTCTTCTGTTTAAATAAATAATGTCTTTTATAATTATATATGAATTATTGGATATATAATTGTATTCTTATTCTAATTATTATTGCATTTGCATACAATAATTCTCTAAATGATAACAACAAGCTTGTGGAAACCTTTACACCTAAAGTGAGAGAAATGTATAGGCCATTAGTAAGAAATGCGCGTTTAGGAGCCGAAGGCTTTTACAATAAGCATTCATCAAATATGTCTAATTTGTTTAGAAGATTTGGCTTAATGTAAAAAATAAAATAAATAATGGTAAAAAATATAATAATATAATAATTTAGATGAATCCAAGTCAACCAACACAAAATTTACCACCAACACCACCACAAATAAAAATGGTTGGTGGAAAAACTACAATATTTACACCTCTATTTAACGGTTTAAGTTATGTAAATCATCACGTTATGTATTTAAATAATAGTAAATTCTTTGCAGGTGTTATTATGATTCTTCTTAACATTGGTTCAAAGTTTATTACTATTCAATTTAGCAAGTCCACAGAAGAATATATGAAATGGACTGTAAGTAAGCAACTACTTGTATTTGCCATGGCATGGATGGGTACTCGTGATATTTATACTGCGCTCGGTTTAACAGCCGTTTTTACTATATTGTCCGAATACTTATTTAATGAAGAAAGCAATTTGTGTATTGTTCCTCATAAATATAGAGTACTTCATAAGCTAGTGGATACAAATGAAGATGGAGTAGTTACAGAACCTGAATTGGCTGCTGCAATTGCTGTTTTAGAAAAGGCAAAGAGAGAAAAACAAAGAAAGGACCAAAAAGAAGCTTATAAAAAGTTTGATTTTCAAAAATATAATTACGATAATTAATTTATAAAATATTTAAATAGAATTATTTTATAAATATAATGAACCCAAAATATTCAGTTGGAGACGCGTTTTGTCACTATGAAGATAATCATATGACAACTAAAATATTATATATATATTCAGAAAACAATGAAGTTTATTATTGCATATCAAGTTTATACGAACATCGTCCCCCAAATTATATAAGTGAAAGTGATCTTGATGGATATTTTACAAAAATGTCTACTAATTAGAATCATCATCTGAATCAATAACCAATTGAGTTTTTTTTACTTTAGATGTAGTTGATTTTCTAGTTTTAGTTTTACTTTTTGGACTACTACTTTCTTTTCTTTCTTTAAATTTTTGTGATTTTACACCAATATTTACTTGTTTTTTATAAGGTATTTTTTCAAAAGAGTCCGTATCAAATATAGGTTCCGATATAGTGCCAAGATTGTTATATTCTTCATAATTTTGAAGCACTCTTTTATACAAATATAAATCTAAATAATCTTCATTTCCTAATGCATGTTGCGCTTTACGTTGCTCCGCTTTTGTTCCATTTTTGGTATATTTCCTTGTTAAAATTTTATAATATTTTTTAGTTCTATATAATTCTTTTTTAATATCAAAATCAGGATCGGAAAAAATTCTCATTTCTAATTCAACTAAAATATACAACGTTTTAAGTATCATACCTCCTCTAAAAGTAAATTGTTTTATTTCACCTACAAAATCCGTAATTGTTATTTTTGGTTTAAAAAATATTTCCAAATATCTATTCATTGTTTCACTAATATAACCTGTATATCCTCTAATTACTTTTTTTAAATAGTCATAATCATCTTTTTTAGTAGTCAAATAATTATAAATATTTTCTAACACATCTCTACTTGACATTTCTGGATTTTTTAAGCATAATTCTGCAAAAAAGAAGCTCCAAACTAAACAATAACCACCTGGTTCTAACTTTGAACTTTTTAATTTACTTTTACCTTCAAGTGTTTGTAGTCCATGAATATAAGGACAAACATCAGATGCTTCAACATATGTAGCTGGAGGCACATTTATTTTTTCAAATTTAGTGTTTAATTGTTTAATAAAGATACCAATAAAATGTTTTGATATATCTTGAACGTTTCCTTGATCTCTATATTCTCCACCATGTGGTTCAAAATGTTCTATAACATTTGTTTTTCTTCTATATATAAGCATATTTGCGTGTGCTCCCTTTCCTCTATAATAAGTTAAAGGTATAATCACAATCTTATCTCCACGTTTTACGCAATTGGACACTTCAGTTGCAATTGCTTCAAATCTATTTAACATATTTTTTTGTTGTTCTTGAGGTAAGCCCTTCTTTAAACGCAAAAATAATGATAATTTTGGCTCCATTCCTGGAGCATGTTTGTGATAAAGAACGCATTTTGTCCTATATTTTTTCATTAAATATAAATACATCATAAATTCAATTGCGTCATGACCTTCAATTGCAAAAATGTCTTCACCTTTTTTTTCTAAATCGTCTAATAGTTTTGCCATATTTTTGTTTACTTTTAATGGTTCTGGCAGTTTTAGTTCTTCCATATATTATGTAAATAAATAATTTAAAAGTATTTTTATAAAAAATATAATGAACTTACTTAATTTTCATACATACGAAAAAAATAAACCTTATGTTTATGAAGTTCCTGTTATTATAGAATATCAAGGCAATGGTGAAGACTATGATATTATAGTAGCTGGTAATAATGGAAATAAATATAATTTTCAATTAAAAAATTTAGATACAAATGAAATATTTACTTTTATAATTAAAGAACACTATATACGATTTTGGGATATTAAAACAGGTTGCAGTGGAATAGATGGAGGGCGTGTATATTTAAAGGATAAAATATTATTTTACGCAATTGGTTATATTGAAAGTGATGATATTAAAAGTGATGATGATAATGATGTTATAAATGATAAGTATGAAAATAATAATAAATATTATTCAAATTATTGGTATAATGAAGAGTCAAAAGAACAATATCTTGTTTTAAAATCATATGATAATCCAAGTATATTAACTAATGAATTTAATAAAACAAAATATGAAATACTTGATATAACAGTTACTAATGATTGTGAAGATAAATCGCGTCTTAAAACATCTTCACAATATAACTTGGAAAATAATATGATATTTACAAGAATGTCTTGGCGTGAGTTTAGAAGTCAAAATTTATATGAAGATTTTTATGATTTTTTAAAAGCCAAAAATAACAATTCAAATTAATTAAATTAATTAAATTAAAAATATAAATAATATTTTAATTTAATTGTTTTTCCTTGTAATATTGTTATTTGGTTTAACATCCTTTTTATCAGTTATTTTTAACGTTTTACTGTATTTTTTATATAATGGCGGTATTACATAAGGCTTACCAACAAACGCAGCATATGATTTTCTTATTGCATTCCATTTGCTATTACACTTGAAACTATTACGCTCTTCTTCGGTAATTTTTGTTCCAGGTTGTAATTCCATATAAACATCAATAATATAAGATAAATTTGTTTTGTCATCGCTTACTGGGATTGGTCTATAATAATTAGGATTAAAATTTGGATTATAGTAGTAAGGATGATTAAAATTATTGGGTTTAAAATATGGATTATAATTTAGTTGTGGAGGCGCACCACCAGTTGCAGCAAAACTAACATTACGTTTAATTGGACTTGGTGAGCGTTTTAGTGCGCTTCTAAGTGGTAAAGGAGGTGGTGGAGGCGCATATGATGGTGGTGGAGGTATTGAAGATAAATCGATTGATAACGAAGTAGGAGGAGACGAAGTTGAAGGCGAAGATGAAGTTGAAGACGAAGATGACGCTGGTTTAGGCGCATTTATTTTAGAATCTGGAAAATATTGTAAAAACAAAGTATTAAATTTTGGATTGTTATTTGTAGGTTTTGTCATTGAATTTTCAAATTCAATCATTAAATCTCTATAAAAGGTAAAATGGTTTTTATCATCCGCAGTAATAATACTTGAATAATAACTACCAAATATTAAAAATAACAAGTATAACGGACATGATAAATTCGCAGAAGGTGTTCTCTCAAATATAGTTGTTCTAGATACATTTATTTTATCTCCTTTACGAACACCATCTACATAATTTGGAACTTTTTTAGAATTCGCAAAAGTAATTAATTCATAATGGCTATTATTATAATACAAAAATAAATATCTATTCCAGTCATCATTATTAGAAGTTAAATTTGCAAATGGTATATATAAAATTGTCTTTGAATTCGCATTTTTCTTGCTTCCAATTGGGATAATGTTTATTTTTAACATATTACATAACGCAACTATTGCCATTTGATTTGCCCAATAATTATTACTTAAAATATAACCTTTTATTTCTGGCTTCAAAATAGGTATAAAAGGTTTATTATATTTGGCAACATCTATTGGCACATTTGATGGAGGTTTAACTAAAAAATTTTCATTCCCAACATATATATCATTGGCTATTTGTAAATAATTATCAGGACTAATATAATCGCTACCACCAGAGGCTTTTTGTGCATCTTTTATTGCGTTTATTTGTTCTTCAAATTTAGTATTTAAATCTTCCACAATAAAAGGCACGACATTTGTTAAATAATCATCTAATCCAGACCAATTACCTATATAATTATAAACAAGTGTTCGTAAAACTTGTTGTGTAAATAGGTTTGAGCCAGAACCATAAATACCGCTTATTATTCGCTTATCTTGATTGTAAAAATTGTAATGATTTATTGCGTCGGCAACAGCTATAAAAAAACAATCTCCTCCGCCAGCATTTTGCATAACAGTTAATCCATCCACGATTTCTAAATATGCGGGTTTACTTATATTTTGTGAGCCCATAACCATTTTAATGCTTGTATTATTATTCAAGTAATTTTGTAGCACGACTTTTGTATTGTTATCGCATTCTCTAAAAATAGCATTAAATAAACCATAATAATCGTTTTGCTTAAAAAAATATTGTAATGCAAAAGTTGGCTTGTTTGAACGATTAAAAGGTGCTGGTTCAATTACTTTATCTTTATCGGTTGTAAGAGGAGTAGGCGCAGGTGCAGAAGCAGGTGCAGGTGGAGTAAGCGAAGCGACTGTTGGTGCTTTAGCAGATGGTTCTACAGGCGTTGGCGCAGGTTTTACACCACTACCAAGGCCTCTATCTACATTTTTGGGTCCTGTAAAACTTGGTCCGTATACAACCGCATCAGGTAATTCTTTTAATTCTTTCTCTCCACTTATAATTTCATCTCTAACAACTACATTTCGCAAATTTGGATTTGTAATTCTTGAAGAATCAATATCTTCTACTTTTTTTTTAGTTGATATTTTCCAATCTCCGCTCGTCCATTGCGGATCTATAATTACATAAGGTTGTTTATTTATGTATATAACAGAACCTTCGCTAAAAATATTGTTTAAAGTAACTCTTATATTGTTATCAATATAACCCTTCCTAGTTGCTTCTTTAATACCATCTTTTGTATTTGGTATTTTAACTTGATCTTTGTTTAAATGGTTTACTAAAGAGAGAAATAAGCCTTTATTAAAAAAACTTTTTTTTCTTAAGTTTTCTGGAATTTGCATAATTTGACTTTGATTGTATTTAATTAAAGGGTCAAAATGAACTGTATCGTCGTCTTTACCAAGGTCTTTAATTAACATAGATGGTTTAAATTTTATTTTTTGAAATCCTGGAATACTTGTATTTATATTTATAGTTAATTCATTTGGGATAGCAGTCATACTTATAATAATATAATATTATTAAACTATTCAAATAAATAAGTATTTATTTAAAATAAAATTGAAATAAATACTAAATATTAAATAGAGCATATAATATAACAACAATATTCAAATTTCTTTAAAAATGGCTTTAATGCTTCAAATTAACGATTTAATCGAAGGCACTATTTACAAGCGACCTTCTGCATATATCAAAACACCTTATGTTGCGGATATTGTGCCGCTAGGTGAAAATGAGACGATATTAGGACACACTGCCGCACTTGGTTGTTGTGGTCTTGCCGATGTTGGCGCAAATGTTTTGATGGCGCCTGTTACAAGTAAAAATTCAAAAAATGACGACAAATTACACTGCGAATATCGTGTATATTTATCTGTTATTAAGGAAAGAGGACAAGAAACAGTTGTAGGCATTCATCCAAAATTGGCCGAAGAATTGGTTGAATCCGCACTTAAAAAGAATTTGCTAAGTTCATTACAAAATGTATTAACTTATAGGAGAGAAACCGCAATTTATGTAGCGGGTAAAGTAGATTCGCGATTTGATTTTACGGGAATAGATTGTAATGATGTGCCGTTTATTATGGAAGTAAAAAATGTGCCGCTTGCGGATTATGAGGACATTACTGCAAAAGACAGGAAAAAAAGGGCAGCATTATATGACTTAAGAGAAATTGGTTCAAAGGTCGCATATTTTCCAGATGGTTATCGCAAAAAAGTGGAAGATACAGTAAGTCCAAGAGCATTAAAGCATATTAAGGAATTAACGCTTATTAAGAAGGAATCAAAAACACGATGTATTATGTGTTATGTTATACAACGTACAGATGTAGAGAGTTTTCAGCCTTCAATAATAGATCCTGAATATAGATCAGCATTTTATAGCGCAATGGATTCAGGAGTTGAAATAATAACTTTAGTAGTAAATTGGACGAGAGAAGGAAATGCTTATTTTGTTAAGGATAATTTAAAAATAAATTTGTAGTTTAGATATAAATTTAAATAATAAATTTCTATTTATATTTATATAATGCCACCAAAATTATCAAGAGAAAATGTTGTAGGAACTAAAGAAAATAGATCTCTTTTTTCTAAACCAGAACTAACCGCAACAGACTCAACTGCAACAGTTAAAAAACCAAGAAAACCTCGCTCCCTAAAATCTGATGTTGAATCTAATGTTGCAACTGCAGGAATAGAAACAACTGGAACAGAAACACCTATTACTACTGATGTAGTAAAAAAACCAAGAAAACCAAGATCTCCAAAATTAAAAATTGGTGAAGAAGTATTAAGTTCTAAATCATCAGACACAGGAACAGAAGATAAACTAAGTTCAAGTTCTTCTGATGTTGGTTCATCCAATGTAGATTCAAAAAAAGCATACGCATCAAGTTCAACAGGATTACCTGAAACTGAAGATTTTGAAGGACCTGATACAAATATTTTAACACCTTTCAATAAAGATAATGATGAATTTCAAAAAAGACTTGCTAGTTTAACTCGTTCAGATGCTCACCACGATTTATCAAAAGTATTTAATGAAACTTCATACAAAGAAGCAGCTATAAAACGAGCATATGATGCTGGAATTCCTAAACCAGCCAATATAGCATACCACGAAGGAGAAGCATTTGCATCTATTGTAATAAGTGCTGAAAATTTAGGAAATAGAATTAATATTCAAGAAGACACAAAATCAGAAGATAAATTACTTGAAGCATTAAATTTAGTTCCTGACTGCACTAATGGTGATAATGGAAGTTATAGTGTTTTTGAAATAGGCGTTCCAGGTATGCCTATTTTTAATTATAAAGTTGTAAAATTTATTACAAAATGTTCTAATAATTCTGGTTTTAAAATTACATTGCCTGATGGTTCACCTGGCACATTAGCAGATATTGCGTGTAAAGTTGATTTTGGTAAAACATTTGTTGAAAATACAAAACTAGGTGAAGATGCAAGAGAAGCAGCACTAATTGTAGACTTTAGTCAACACCATTTTATTGAATATTTAACAATAGATGCAAAGTCAGATTATAAAATTCATTATTTGATGACACCTGAAGTTGTTAATGATCCAGCAGGAAAACCAAATGTAACTAATAAATCACTATTTGGAAATAAAGATACAGGTGTTAAAATAATGTCATATGTTGAAGCAAATATTGATTCTGGTGTTACTTATACTAAATTTGATGCAACAGACCCAAATCCAGCAAATAATTTTTTCTCAAATTATGATTTCACATTATCGCCTATTTCACAAATTGGAACAAAGCATAAAGCAGAAAAACTAATTACTACGCTAAATATTAAATATGATAATCCAGATGGCAAACCTTTAACTGACACAATAGAAGATAGTAAAGGAGAAAATAGCATTACAACAGTTACTGGTTATTTAAAAAAATTAATGGAACAAATTAGAGCTAAAATAAACGCTGCTGATACCTTCAATTTTAATTCTAAAATTCAACAAAAAAGAGGCGGTGATTGGTTTCAAGCGTTATCTTGTATTAATGCAAGAAATCGTTGGTTAAAACAAATTTTACCTGTTGAATCTACAGAGGCAATTAAATTACCATCTACTTGTCCTGTTTATTTGGTTACTCACGATAGAATTGCTGTTACATTTGCTCTTTTAAATGGTGTAAATGTCATTTATTTAGATTATTATGGTCGCATTTTTGTTTTTAAAAATACTGCGGATCGAACTCTTAAAGGTTCTGGAAAATCTATGGAAGAAATACTTTTTGATGGAATTAAAGAAAAATGGTTTGATGAAGAAGGTAAACAAAATGAACAGTTATATCAATTGCTAAGAACTGCTGAAAAATATCAAACTGATAGAAACGAATATTTAAATATAGGAATTGGCTTATCAAAAGGTAAAATTAATGATTTTTATACTACTTGTGCTAATATTAAATCTGAATTTGAGAGTTATGTTTTTGATAGTAAAAAACCAATTGTAAAATTTCAAAACAATATTTCATCCAGTTTACAAAAGTTATTTATGGCAGCAGTAGAACTTACTTTTATTCAAATTAATTTAATTGATATTACAAAGGATATTGAAACAATTAATACAACTTCTAAAATATTTTCTTTTGAGTATTCTGAGGATCCTTTGCTAAAAGCGCAAATAAATAGTTATAGCAAAGCATTAAATAATATAAAGGGAATTCAGGATAAATTTGGAGTTTTACCATCTCAAAGTTCTTTTACATTAGCATTTAGCAATTGGATTACTGGTAATATTTCTAAACTTGATGTATATAAGTCAGCCAAAAAGGTTTTAGATGATTTTGTAAGTGAAAATAATGAAACCGCAATATTTGATTTTAATAGAATATTAACATTTTTCTCAAGAGTTCCTCCCAATGAAGAGAGAAAAACAGATTCAAATATATTTTTACCATTTATTCAAAATTTAAATTTAGAAAGTAAAACAGGAATATTATCTGTTTTAAATGCTATTACACCAAAATTAGAAATATATATATCAAAAGTGAATGCTGATCCTGCGTCTGAACGCACTTCAAGAAGTGGAGGTTTACATCCTAATAAAGTTTTTTACAATAAATTGGCAAATCTTATTTACGAGTCTTATATATTTATTGATAATAGTAAATCTATTGAAGATGAAACAAGTGCGGCATCAACTAGTGCTGCTGACACTTCTTCTACAAATCTAAATACAAGTATTGTTGAAAAAATATTGGTTGATAATAATTGTTCAACATCTACTGATAATATTCTTTTAAAAAATGATAAAGATGAACTTGACTTATTGCAAAGTGCAGGTGGAAAACCCAGTAACTTTTCAGGCAATGATTCAGAATCGGTTGACCCAGTAGAAGAAGTAAAAGGTATTGTTACACTTAGTTCTGCAAATGAAAGTGCTGCTGCTTCAAACTTTTTAAAAACATTTAATTTAAGATGTAATGTTGAAGGGAAAAAAATTACTTGTACGGGTTCTGAAGAAGAAAATGAAATGGCTGGAGCAAATGAAATGGCTGGAGGTGGATATATGAATTCTTATTGGAATGAAGATCCAAAGACTATCTTAAAAACAGAATCAGTTATTTGTGATATAAGTCTTAAACAAGTTAATTGGCCTTTATTAACTGTTGCTTTACTAAACGGTTCATCTATTGCTTCTTTAATTAATTTTTCACAACAAGTTAAAGCATATATAACTAATTTAGATCAACAAAATTCTGATGAAATGATTAACCAAATTAACTTAAAAATAGCCGAATTATTGACAAGTGGAGAAGAAGTAGAGAAATATCGTCAAAGTTTAATAACACCTGAAGTATCTTCTATAGTTAAAGATATTAATAGTATATCATCAGGTTTAATGCAAATAACTTCTTCGTTGAAGAAAGGTGGTGGTGATAGCTCACCAACTGTTAGCAAAGATTTAATGAAAAATTTCAGTTTAGGCTTTCACCCTTTAACTCCTATTTATGCTATGTTAACAACATATTACAATATAATAGGTGAAAAATCACAAAGCGATCCATTTTTTTACACTTATTTTACTTATGTTAATATTCTTGAAAAAATGAAAAAGGTTCTTGAAGACAATTACTTAAATAATACAATTAATTCACCTAAAACCGCATCAGCGTATATAATTGGATTTGGTTTATATATTATGATATTTGCATCACATACAAGTCTTATTCAAAATAATGAAATTTTTAAAATGTTAAATATGGAACAAAAAGACTATTTTGAGTTTTCACTTAAAAATGATGGTTTTACAGCTTTGTTTTCAGGCTCAATTCGTCAGACGCCAGAAGAAGAATTAGTTGGTTTAGCATTAGTTAATAATCCATTGTTTAATAATTTCGTCAATAATGAAGTAAATATCAAACAAATTTTAGAACAAGGTACTCCAGTTGAAAATTTACCAGACTATAATGTTCTTAAAGAGAGAATGTTTCAATTAATGGGTGAAATTGTTGTTAAAGTAAATGCTGATAGAGGTACACCAATTGGGTTATCAACTGGATTAGCATCTGGTGTTGCATCTAAAACACCTGTTAATTTGTTTTTAATGCCAAATGAACCACAAAAGCAAATGGTATACACTACAAGTAGTACTTCAACTAGAGGTGGTAGAAAGCGCTCCAAGAGATATTTAAATAACAAGAAAAAGACTATTAAGAAGCGTGTTAATAAAAAAACAAGTAAAAACACTACTAAAAAGCATTATAGAAGACCCAGAAAAACCAGAAGAGTTTAAAAAGGTCTAATTATTTAAAATTTTTAAACTATTTTTGTCATTATTTTCCATAATAGTTTCAAGCGATTTTACATTATTTGCCGCCATTTCATCATTAGTTAAAAAACTAATCAAGTCTAAAATGACCTTTATTTTTTCTTGCGTCCATTGATTGTTAAGGCTATCAGTAAGTTCCTTTGTGTATAAACTGGTAAGTCCGTCTTTGTAAAATAAATGGTCGTTTTGTGTGTTTTCAATAAAGTTTTTAATAATTGCATAATAGTAATTTAAACATAGTGTTAAAATGGAACACGATTTATATGTTTCTATTAAGTTTTTAAGTCCTGCTAATGCGTTTGTAAATAAATTTTTAAGGCGTGGCGTTTTTGCTACACTTTCCTTAGATAAAAAGGTTACACATGCAATATAAATTGGATTATACATATATTGTAAATCCGTTTTATTTGTGCTATAGTAGAAGCGTGTAATAGATTGAAAAAAACCCGGTTCTTGAAAATATACTACATTATTTTGAATAAGTAGTTTTGTTCCAATAGGTTTATTTCCCAAAATAGCCAATTTAATAATAACTGATAATGGATCTAATAAATACAATTTATAATTGGTATTTATGTCATTGTCTGGTATAGTTGAACTATTCATTTAAATACATATATAAAAAATATTTATATCTTATTTACATAAATATTATTTATTCTATTTTTCTTACAGTTATCTACTTCTTAATTGTAGACATAAATTCTTCAACTAAATTTTCAGGAATACAACTAAAGTTTACCAGTTTTTTATTTAATTCATACTGTGCCGCATATTCTGGCTTTTCTTCCAGCTTTTTCTTGAAAAACTCGGGATTTTCAATGCATTTTAGTGCGGTTTTAGGTCCGCATTTTGGAAAAACTGACGGAATATTATCGCTTGTATCTCCCATAATAATTTTGATTTCCAAATCGTCTTCAGGATTACCTGTTGAGCTCTTACTTTCGGCAATATTTTTAAAGGTCAAATTATACAAGTCAATATTATGTGCGTTTAATTGTAAATAATCGCGATCGCTGGTAATAATATAAATATGGCATTGTGGATATCTGTTAGCAATATGCTTTACTGAAAGAGCAATACAATCATCGGCTTCCAAACGCGGATGGGATAAAATTGCCTTGGCACCGCCTTTAATAAATAGCTGTTCATCATAAGCCATTTTAAAGAAAGGTCCGCCCATAAATCCGTCTTCCATTCCGTTGGCTCTGTTTGCCTTATATTGCGGAAATATTTCATTACGCCAAATGTTTTCTCTCTTACAATCTCTTCCAATAATAATAATAGGTGTTACAGTTTTGGGTATTTTAAGTTTTTTTGCGAGTCCTTGTAAATTCTCCACATGTGTCTTCTTAAATTTTTCAACAAATTTCTCATTTTGATAAGGGTCATCAAGTGGTTCTTCAGGATATGCGTTTTTCCACCACTGCATTAACGCAAAGTATCTATAGAAGTTATAATAACTTCCGTCCACAAATATAAAAGTAGGGTTCATATTAGTTACGAATTGATCTAATGTTGTTGTCATTTATACTATTATTATTTAGTATTTAATTACTTTCAATTTTATTAATATTAAAATAAATATTTATATTAAGAAATGAAAATATGCGTTGTAGGGGAGGGTCCAGTTGGATTAGTAATTACCTTATTATTTATATATTATAAAAAAAAGTACAGTTTAAATAACATGTATATATTTTTATACAAAAGTCGTCCATCATTTGAGAGAAGACATGTAATTAATGTAAATAAGGATTTAATGGAAGAAATTGAAGGTTTAATTGCTAATTGCAGCCATTGTTTGTTACAAGAATTATCAGAATCAACAAAAGAACAGATTACTATGAGTATTAATTGTTTAGAAACTATTTTGTATGATAAAATAGATAAAGATTTAGTAACTATTATTCCACGAACTAACTTTACTGAAGATGAACAATATTCCAATAATTATGACCATTTATTTTTATGTGATGGTTTTCAAAGTAAAAATCGTACTGCATTTGTGTATGACCGCATAAATTATTCGCCAATTAAATGTGTATTTTTTGACAAAGTTATATTAGTTTTTTATACAAATTTAAGACCAGTTGGCACTCCAGTAACGGAAGATTGTATTAATAATGTTGCTGAAAAAAAAATGTTTAATGCTGAAGAATTATCCGCTTTTAAAGTCGATTTTGATATGTTAGTAGCGATGATTTCTATAATATATAACATTAATAATCGTTATAACTCCTTACCTAAAATTGAAGGCATCGATTTAATAGAAAGAAATTTATGGGGTTCTGGTTTTCAAAATTATGATGAGTTTGTTAGCATATTTGAAGACACAATAAAATATTTTAGCAACACAAAGGACAATAATGTTATTTTTAATGTATTTAGACAATTTAATGTGAATATGACTGATAATATGAAATATTTATTTGAAAATAAAGCAGTTTTGCGAGATGTGTATAATAATTATAAGTTATTTATTAAAAGCGAATTAGATCAAAAAAATGCGTCAAACACTTCATTTATGGTTCATTGTGTTACTCCTAATTGTGTTTCTCACGGAATTATTTTAGATAATAATGTTGAAAATTTATTATATTGTAAAAGAATAAAAAAAGACACATATGCATGGTTAGTTGGCGATTCTGCTAGTGCGTATCCACCTGGTTATTCGCTTGTTTTAGGATTAAAAGACTCTTTTTTTCTAGTAAAACAATTTTTAAAGTTAAATTTTAAGACAGTTTCAGAATTTAATGAATTGCCTAATTTGCCATTAGACTATAATTTGTTTGGTTGTGATAAGGCAACAAGAAAATATACAGAAAACTTTATGACCTTACCTAAAACATGTGAATATGTGAAAAATTTAAAATTTGTTGACGGTTATATAAATAGTAATGTGGCTGAAAATGATAAATTAAAAAGCATGTCTGATATAATGACAATAATTAAGTCAAAAAAGTGTTTTGATTTAATAATAAAACCTAATTCAAATGTTAATGAAGTACTAGTAAATATTTATAATTTATATCAATTAAACAACTTTTTTAATAATATAATAACAATTTTTTGCCAAGAAAGTGCAGGCGGAAAACGCGTAAAAAGAAAAAATAATAAAAAACAAAAAGGAAAAGGTAAAACAAATAAAAGAAAATCTATAAAGAAAAAAAGGAAAACTATAAAAAGAAGAAAATAATTTATTTTTTATTATATTTTCTTTTTCTACTATAACTTCTTTTTTTGCTTCTTTTTCCTCTACTTCTCTTACCATCGCTTCTCTTTCTACTAACATTACTTCTTCTTCGTTGGCCACCATTTGCCTCACTCTTCATTTTATTTTCAATGTAATCTTGAATAGTTTTTAATTTATATCCAATTGTCATTCCATTAGCAAAACTAATGTCAGGATATTTTGTTAACGCCGCAGAAATTACCTCATCATTACTAAGAGGACAAGACGATAATTTAAGATGTCTACATATCATTTTTTTAAGGTCATTTGCAAGTTTATCATAAATAAATTTAATTTTTTTATATTCAGTATCTTCTTGAGGCGTAAAATGTATTTCATTGCCACCGCTATTAATAGTTTCTACTGCTTTATCAATTATATATTGACCGGCTTCTCCCCAATTTATCATAGTTCTTACATTTTCATCGCTTGTATCTAATTCTAAAACTTCAATTATAAAATTTTCCATACTATATGGTCCTTCACTTTGTCTACCATATGTTGAATTATTATCCATTACAAAATTTCTTTCATCGTAATCGGCTCTTTGTTGAGCTAAAGCAGAAGACATATTGCCTCGTTCTCTTATTTGACCTAGTAAAGTTTGAGGAGCTTGTCGTCCATTAGGATTAAAAAATTCTTCATCATCATCAAAGATCATATTTTATATATATTTATATAAAATATTATTTAAACTCGAATATTTAACTTGGCAACCTTATAATAATCTGACATTAAACTTAAATTAAACATAACACTATTCAGTTCATGCGAATATTCAACTGAAGAATGCCCTTCATTTGACGCAATATTTACAAAATGAATATGTAAATGATATGTGGATGGTTCATAATGGAAATACATTCGAATATATTCTTCACTTAAATTATATTTCTCTCTAATTACTTGAAGTGTAACTTGTTTCATATGTTCTAAAAGGCATATATGAGACGCATCTAATGAACGAATGCAACGTAAATTCTTATCGGTTGGCATGCAAAGTAATTGTAATTTATCAACATCTTTGCCATCCCAATAATAGTTTAAAAATGTTATACATTTATCATCTCTATATAAAACAGATTCTTGTTCTGAAATGCCATCAATTATGTTGTAAATCCAAACATCCTTTTTGGGATCTCTCTTCTCTATAACTTGTAAATAAGTTTCGTAGTCTTCTTGAACCAATTTCTTAACTCTTTGTTTTAACTTTGTTACATCTTTGCATATAATAAGTTCTCCATCTACAATAGCAGTTGCCTCGTATTTCTCATAAATATCATTTTCCATCGTCTTCTTTACTCTCATTGTTTTTTCAATATTTGACACCTTATGAGGTATAAATTTGTAGTTAATATTGTCTATAGTTTGCTGCATAGTTTGCCGGTATATTAGTTGGACCATTGTCTTTAAGTTGGTTTGAAATATATTATAAATAGTGGCTTAAAGCGAAGCTACAGATGTAAAGATTTTTGCAAAGAGAATTCAAGAAAAAGTTCCCTACACGTGTAGAAGAAAATATTAAATTTTTAAAGGGAAAGTTTTTTTGAATTTTCGATTTTGGACATTTATAAATGTCCATTTTTCGATTTTTTAAAAACGATGTTGAAAAAAATCAAATTTGAGACCATAAAAAAATTTTATCGTCTGGTTGCAAAAAAAATAATTTTCATTTTATGACGATAAAATTTTTTATAAATACTTAAAAATAAAATCTTAGTAAAATATATGGAGACAAAAGAGGACAAAATTATGCCCAAATTAAGCGAAAAATATGCCTTTAAATATCGTTGCAATATTTGTGATTATAATACGTGTAAAAAAAGTAGTTATAACAATCATATATTAAGTGCAAAACATCAAAAAATGACAAAAGAGGACAAAGGAGGACAAAATTATGCCCAAATTATGCCCGCTGACTATGAAAAATTTATTTGTAGTTGTGGAAAAGAATATCAACACAGACAAGGTCTCTGGAAACACAAAAAATTATGTGATTTTAAACAAAATGACAATCAAATACAAATAACTACAGATAAAGACCTTATTATGCTGTTAATTAAAGAAAATAGTGAGCTAAAAAATATGATGATGAAAGTGTTGGAAAATGGAACTAATAATAATAATACAATAAATAATACAACTCATACCAATTCTCATAATAAAGCTTTTAATCTTAATTTCTTTTTAAACGAAACCTGCAAAGAAGCAATGAATATTGGAGAATTTGTAGATTCTCTCAAATTGCAACTTTCAGATTTAGAACATGTAGGTGAAGCTGGATATATTGAGGGTATAACTAGTATAATAGTAAAAAATTTAAAAGAATTGGATGTAACTAAAAGACCTGTTCATTGCACGGATAAAAAGAGAGAAACCATTTATATTAAAGACAATGATAAATGGGAAAAAGACGAAGATAGGTCTAAAATGCATAAACTAATTAAGAAGGTTGCATTTAAAAATACAAAATTGTTTGCTAAATTTAAAGAAGAACATCCTGATTGTATGAAATATCACTCTACATATAACGATAGGTATAATAAAATAGTTTACGAGTCTATGGGTGGAAAAGGAGATGATGATTTTGAAAAAAATGAGAAAATCATCAAAAATGTATTAAAAGAAGTAATTGTGGATAAACATTAATATTTATTCCATTATCATATTGGTGTGAAATAATTCATTAATAACTTTATCCGCTAAACCCATAAAATCATTATGACATAATGTTAAAGTAACACCGTGCGACATAGCCAATACCAATTGCGACTTTACAAAATTATCGCTGGGTCGAATACCTAAATTTGCCAGCTCAGATGTTGATAAATAGTCTTTAAGTTGCGAAAGAAATTTATATATTTGTATTTGATTTGCCTTTTTGGATGACTTAACAGTTTCTTTAATTATTTCGGTTGCAAATGCTAATATAGTTTCTTTATGTTTAAGAGGTATTTGCTCTAATATACCAGGAGGATCAATAATACCTGAATTTAAAATTTTATAAGCACTTTCTCTTGGTTCAACTTCAAACATTTGTGTTAATACATCAAATAAAAGCCCTTTATATGTATTATCCAATTCATAAATAATACCAAAATCAATTACACCTATTTTATAAGGATATTTGGCATCTGCTGTGTCTTTAATAAATAATATATTGCCTCCGTGAAGATCGCCGTGTGTTACACCGTGAACTATAGTAGTTACAAATCCAAATTTCATTACTTGTTTAGCAAATCCTTCATAATCTTCTGGTTGAATATCTTTAATTTTAATTCCTTCAATATAACTCATCATTATACAATTTGGAAATTCTTCAGTAACAGCGCGAACCGCAGTGGGAATTTTTACATATTTTAAATTTTTACAGTTGGATTTGATAAGCGCCATATTATCTATTTCTTCCATAAAGTTGGTTTGGTGTCTTATGATTTCAATATTTTTATTTACAACTTCAGCAATTTGATATTTATTTATAATTGGTATAAAAGAGAGAAGATAAACCGCAAATAATAGATTATTAATTGCGTTGTCTAACAATTGTTGTATATTTTTGCGCTTCATTTTAATAATTACCGGTGTGCCTGCCATATCTTTTTTACGCAATTTAAATACAAGTGATATCATACCTGTATTAATTGGAAAAATACAATTTTTATTTATGTTTAAATCATATTTATCTGCGATTCTTAGCAAATTTTCTGATTCAATGTCGTTATAAGACCATGGCGCATTATCTGTAAATTTAATTAATTCATTATTTATTTTTTCATCTATTAAGCTATTATTTAATGCGATTGCTTGAAATATTTTAACACACAAAATATTTACAGATGCTAAACGATGTGCTAAACGTGTAATAAATTCTATATAATCATTAAAAGCTAATTTATATAATATAAACTCGCCTCCAAAAATATAAAGGCATTGTAATAAAAATAAAATTCCTTGTATTTCCTTATACATATTATTATAATGCAACATTTTCTATAAATTGTTTTACACGCTTAAATATTTTAAATAATATCATTCCAACCATTTTTTCGGCAAAAGGTGGCACTATCATACTGGGGTCAAATATAACTTTCACTTCAAAATCAGCCTTATGTGGTGTTATTATATTGCAAGTGCATATTAAATTTCGCATATTCATTAATTCAGAATCGGCTGGCATATTGGGTGGTCTATGGTCTCGAATAGATTGCGAATGAAATATGATTTTGTTCTCTCCTTCCATATAACGTTTCATATTAACATAGGAAAATCTTTGTGGTAATCCTAAATCTTCAAAGAAATGTTTCATTAAAAGCGTAATGATGGCTTCATTGTCGGTTATTTTTTGAAGATTGACATATTCATATACATCGCCATTCAGGTCATAAATTAGCTTAATTAAGTTAAAATCAATAATATTTGCGATATGAATTCTTTTGTTTTCAATAGAGAATTCTAATTTATATTGGTTTTTCATAGTTCTAACAAATTTAAATCCTTCTTTATTAAATAATACTGCTTCTGTATCCATTTATTATTTTATTGTATAATAAATCGATTAATTTAACGACGATACTTGCGAGTTTTTCTAGATTTTCTTGATTTTTTAGATCTTCTTTTTTTAGTTTGGCGTTTGCGTCTTCTACCACCACTTTGATTTAAAAGATTATGTAATGTTTGTGATGCAATATTTCTTTTGGTTACTTGAGTTCCTTGAATAACATCTGATAATTCAGCGGCTTGAATAACAGCATTAATGTCAGGCAAATTAATATTGTAATCTTGGTCGGCAGTTTCAACATATGCGCGAACAATTCCATCATATGGCATATTTTCAATCATTTCTAATTCTTCAGTTTCAAATCCTAAACCTAATAAATTGTTTTGTTGTTCGTCAACTTGAATAAATTCATTATTAATAGTTGAGCCATTTGGTTGAATACCATTGTTGTTTGGATTATAACTAGCTTCGCCTCCTTTCATTTTCTTATATTTTTTAGTTAGATTTTTATTTTTTTTTAAATGTCTTGTTTTTCCACCAATAGAAAGATCTGGTGGTTCATGTAATTCTGGTAAACATATTTTATTTTTAATATCATTATTAAACTCACTATATTGGTTAATTTTATTAAAAAGATCTATAATTTGTTCATTACTTAAATGCAATTTTTCACAATTACTAACTAAATTTTGCAATTTTTCTATATCAGACATAATATCATCCTTTGATTTATTAATATAATTATTATATAACATTGTTTTACCATTAAGAAAACCTTTGTATTTGTTTTTTATATAGTTAAAAATTTCCTTTTTAACTTGTTCTTCTGGTATTGTATTTGAAATTTCTTCTGTTATTGTAAGTGGTTGTGGGGATGGTATTGTGTTTGATTTTTCTTCTGGTATTGTAGGTTTCTGTGAAAATGTGTTTTCTGTTTGATTTGTTATATCATTAGTTTGTAAAAAAGGATTTATTTCCTTAACAAACTGTTTTATACCTTCTCCTTCACTAGAGCATCTTAAACGATTAGGTTTGATACCACGTAGTATAACAGATTCACTTAACCCTTTGCGCAATATTTCTTTTTTTTCTTTAATAGTTCTTTCTGTTTTATTTCCAGGATCTTTATAATGGTAATTTCCTAGTAAAACAAGATCTTTACAATAAACACTTTCTATTTTTTTATATAAGTTATTAACTTTTTCTTCAATATTCTCTTGATTTGCATTTATATCATTATCATTACTATTAATATAGTTTACTATTTGTTCAGGAGTTTTATCGCATAATAAATTATAAATATATTTAAAATTAATAAATTCTTGTAAATAATTATCAAAATATTCAATACATTTTTGTGTGTAATCATCATATAACTTATATGCAACCGAATATTTTGTATTTCTTACATTAGGTTCACAACTATTTATAGAACTAGGTTGGATAGTTTCCTTTTTATCATATAAAATCTTTCGAAATTCTTTTTTACTTTTAATAAAATTTTCATTATACATTTTATTTTCATTTAATGTTTTATATAAATCATGTTCAGTTATGTAATTTACTAAATTTTCAATAAGTATTCCTCCAATAAAAGATATGCCAAAAGATATAGGTATTAGGCCCCATCCTAATCCTCTTGCTACATTTGTTAAATATGACCCTTTGTATGATGGGTCAGTTGCTAATATTTTTATGCGTGTAATTTCAGATTGAAGTGCATTTTTAGCTGCATTTGCTAAGTCATATTTTTGAATAGCATTTCCTACAGTATTAGTTTCTAACTCCCATTTTAAATCTAGTGCACTTATGGTATTTTCTTTATAATAATTAACTAATAATGTAAAACCTGTTCTTGCTGAATTTATGGTTGTTTTTATCTTTAACTTATCTATAACATTTTTTTTTGTTTCTTCAACTTCGTTTATATCAGTTTGTGGAATAGTAGATTGTAATGAGGTTCTAGTATCTGAAAATAAAGTTTTTCCGTGCGCAAAATCTTGTCCAATTGAATGCCACTCATCTCTTAATCTATTAAAAAAACTAGATATTTGATTTGCATTTTCCTTTGTGTTTGTATTTTTTAAAGATAATTCGTTATCAATTAATGATAAATTATTACTTATTAATTTTATAACAGAGTTAGACATATTTTTAGAGTTAGTTATAACATTACTAAAAAATTCTCTTAATCCAATAGGCATATTTTTTTCAGTAAATCCTTCATCACAATTACCAATTGTTATGTACATATTAACAATACATTCTTTTAATTGTAATAATAATATATCATGATTATAAATAGAAATATATCTTAAATTAACTATATGTTTAATAAGTTTATTTTTAAATGAATCGTCAAAGCATAATTTACTAAAACTATCTGACATTTTAATATATTTACTTTCATCTGATATTCTTTCGTCACTAATTATTTTTTTAGATTCATTAATATATTTTTTAAAATCATCTGTATACACATTTGAATCATTATTATATATATCTTCAATTGTAATAAACCTACTAGAAGATGTTATATTTTCAACTTGAATATTTAAAATTTTTAATTCTATAATTCTTTTATTTAATTGTTTAGTATCATTATTATCTAATGTGTGCATTTTAGTATTATATAATTCATTAAATATTTGTTTAATTTTTGGGTTTAAATTGTATGGTTCACCGCCTTTTTGTTTATATTTTTTAGTTTTAAAACTCATATATAATATATAGATAAAATTATTTAAACGCTGCGCCAAACATTTTAAGTGCTAAATCTTTTTGTTTCTTGTAATCTACAATTGGTTTATTATATTTAATATCCTTATAATTTACCCATTCTGTTTCCCATTTATGTAAAAGTTGATTTTTATTTGAATCTGTCATAAAATAGTTGAACTATTTCAATTGTTTTTTCAGTTTTATTATTTTCATTAGTCCAATATTCTATTTGCTGTTTTAGAATATCTAAACGTTCAGTCCATTCATTATTTTTATTATTTTTAATTTTTAAAATACCTGTTTTAGGTGTAACTCCCCAACAACTTGTTATTTTTTCATTATTTAAATTTATATATGTGTCAGGATTAAAACGGATAAAAACTATAGGTCTATGTCCTACATCTTGAGATAATTGCATTATACGTTTATTTTCACAACTACAATCATATTCAGTATGTTGATTTTCGTCAACTTCTACTATTATTACTTGATATCCTAAATCGCAAATTAAGTCAGGTCGCCTTTTAGAACACCCATCTTCTATTTTCTTATCTAAATTCCAAGTAAAGTTTGGAAAATTTTCTGTTATAAATTTTGCTGTTGCAGCTTCTTTGGTTTTATAGTTTTTACATACAGGTTGGTCTGGATATAAATATATAAAGCAACGCATACAAAAACCATTGTATTTTGGATTTTTATAACTAACTTGACAACATTTGCATATACAAGAACCTTTACATTGAATGCACCTATCTTTTCTTTTTCCATGTTGACATATTCCAATGCCTTTACATAAAATACAGTAAACTTTTCTTTTGTTATGTTCACATAATAAATTTTGTTTGCATAACAAACAATGATTTTTTCTTTTACTATGAATACATAATATACTGGGATTGCAAGTTTTACAACCACCTTTAAGAATATTATGTTTACATAAACAATTAGGATTACATATTTTACACCTACATTTTTGTTTATTATGTTCACAAATACTTGAACCTTTACAAGTTTTACATGTGGCTTTATTTATATTATGTTCACATATATTTATTCCTTTACACTCTTTACACTGACGAATTTGTTTATTATGGGAACAAATGCCTTTGCCATTACATTGACTACATATATATTTTTCTTTATTATGTATACAAATACTTGCACCGCCACACTGAACACATCTATATTTTTGTTTTCCATGTTCACATTTTTTATGTTTTTTTGATTTTATAGGTTGACATAAAACTATTTCTTCCATTTATAATTACAACAGAAAATAATTTTAAATACTTTATGCGAATTAAGTATTTTCCTTAATATTTTCATTTTTTAACTTTTCTTTTCTTTTTAAATATGCGTTTCTTCTATATTCTTTTAATTTATCTGGGTTTATTTCTTTTAGTTGCTCTAATCTTTTATTGCTGGTTTTTATGAATTTGTCTTTATTATTTTCATAATATTTTTTATTTCTATTTGGATTAGTATATTTTTTTAACTTTTCTTCTAATTCAAAAATGCGTTCTTTTAATTGTTTATTTTCTTCTAAAACTGCTTCAATATCCATATTATATTTGTATATAATATTGATTTTAAATTATTTTAATGCATTTTTATATGCCTGCAACACCTTTTCTTTTTGTTCATCATAATCTAAAATAGGTTTTCCATATCCAGTTTCTTTATAGTTTTCCCATTCTTTATACCATGTGTGAATTACCTTTGCTGGCACGTCTTGTAATTGTGGTAACCATTTTTTAATATATTCTGCATTTTCATCATGTTCAAGTCCTTGAGTCCATGGGTTAAAAATTTTAAAATATTCTTGAGAACTCGCACCATTACCAGTTACCCACATCCAGTTATTTAGGTTATTTGTAATGTTATAGTCTGTTAAGTTATTTGCAAAATATTTCTCTCCCTTTTTATAGTTTATTAACATAGTTTTTACTAAAAAAGACGCAACAATTAATCGACCGCGTCCGTGTAAATACCCTGTTGTATTTAGTTCTGTCATACAAGCATCTACAATAGGAAAGTTTGTTTTACCATCGCACCATTTTTGAAACCATCCTTCATTATGATTCCATTTAATTTTGTCATATTTTGGTTTTAACGAGTGTTTAATTATATTAGGATAACTATTTAAAACGCCTGCATAAAAACTACCCCAATGCAATTGCCTAATAAATTCGGTATTTGATTTAAAAGCATAATAAATTTCTCTAATTGAAAGACAACCAAAGTTAATATATGCACTTAAATGACTTGTTGATTTATCTAAATCATTATGTGTTTTAGAGTAATGTTTTTGGGTTTTTAAAGCAGTTTTTAAAACTTTAATCGCATTCTCTCTACCACCATGAACCAATATATCAGGATTTTCTTTTCCAACAAATTTTTTCATTGCCGAATCTAGTGATACCTTATTTGGTATTTGCTTTTCTGATTTTTTAAAATGTATTGTATGTTTTCCAGCAGGCGCATCTACTTTCTTTTTAAGTGCTGCGTGATAATATGGTGTAAATTTCTGATACGGGTCTCCCGAGCCATTTACTATCGTGCCAGGTTGATGTAAATAATAATCGTGTGCATAAACAACATATGTTTTTAAGCGCTCGCATAATTTAACAATCTTTTCGTCGCGTTCCTTAGCATATGGAGTAATATCCATATTGTAGCAAACCAAGTTTATATCCCACGCCTTAATACAGTCCTCAATTACTGCGTCATTATGAGCGTAAAAGGTGTATAAATGTCCGCCCGCTTTAGATATTTGACTAGCCAAATCTTCTAGTGATTCAATCATGAACTGCACGCAATTATCCGATTTATATTTATTGCCAGAACCGACCTGCTCGGGTGTAAATATAAAAATAGTATAAATATTTTTAGCCATTTTGCTAAGTAAATTTAAGCCATTATTATCAATAATTCGCAAATCACGCCTAAATATAAATAATCCATTTTCAACTTTTGTTGTCATTAAAATAGTTATATATTATATATGTCAAAAAATTCAATATGGTTATTTTCAAATCCACCAGAAGTTTATCGTCGAGCCAAAAAATATCTAGGGAAAAAAATTAAAATAGGTCTTTCAACAAAAAAGAATAAAAAATATATGATAACTACCCCAGATGGAAAAATAGTGCATTTTGGACAAATGGGATATCAAGATTATACAAAACACAAAAATAAAACAAGACGTAAAAACTATTTAACAAGGTCAAGAAATATTAAAGGAAATTGGAAAGAAAATAAATATAGTCCAAATAATTTATCAATTAAGTTGTTATGGTAACACTTTTTTAAAAAAATAGTATTATATAAATAATATAAAAGCATTTAACAACATTTATATAATGACATCACATACTAATCAAGCAGCACTTATGACAATGGTAGCATTTGGAGAACAAAATGCTAGAATGGGTTCTCGAACTCCTAATGAAAGATTTGATACGGAATCTTCTGATTATATAACAGAAAATTTTAATGTGAATAATTTTTTACAAATTAGTAATTCCTGTGATAAAATAGTTCCAGAATATTTGGAATTTGAATTAGCACCAAATTACAATATTGAAAATATACATAAAGCATGTTTTGAAATGACGCTTTCCGAAAATTTATTATTTAAACAAATATTTAATATTCCATTGCGTTTTTTAATGCTTTTAAATAATTATGAAATATGTGATAATAAACTATATATTCAAATACCATTTGAAATGTTTTGTGATAAAATTAGTATTGTAGGTTTACACAATAACTTTCATGTTAATTTTTCTTTAACAGGCATTACAAATGACTTTTTAAATTCTAAATTAATTATGAAGCGTTTATATTTTGATGCTGATGTTAGAAGAGAACTAGCACGAAATCAACAAACTATTTTTTTACAACAATTATCATCAGTTGAAATTAATGCAGAAGAGCCAAAAAACGAATTTAAATTTAAAGCCCCTTTTAGAGGCATCCATAAAGGCTTTTATATTGAATGTGAAAATGTAGACAATATAAATAATATACAAATAAAACTTAATTGGGTTGAAACACCTTTAATAAATTATGGGCGTTTTTTAGTAAAGAAAAAATGTGTAAAAGTAAATTCCAAATTATTATATATTCCTTTTAATTATGAAAAATCTCAGAGTGGTAGAAATATTTCTGATTTTTTTGGTTCTGTTAATTTGGCAAGAATTGATAGAACTATGTTAAATATAAAATTAGACAACCCTATATCAAAAGTATGTATATATGGATTAGGTTCAAATGTTTTAGATGTTTCTTCAAATGGTATTAACTTACATTTTAATTATAGTATAGGACATCATTACTTAGATTATAGAGAAAATGGTATTTATATAAATAATGATGGTATATATTTTTCAAGCACTTCATCCTTTCATTATATATCTAATATTGTATATAAACAAATTACAGATCAGAATAAAATACAATGCTGTATAGAACACGATGATATATCAAGCGGAGCCAGATATATGTCTTGTATAAAATGCCATAATAATTATAATGAAACAGCATTAAAAGCGTGGTTTGAAAATAAAACAAGAAAAACGTGTCCTATGTGTAGAGAGACTTGGACGGATTTTAATGTATATATTAATCAATTAGACCCACCAAGTTCTGCCTGAAACCTTAACTTGTGTTCCCTTTTTATAAACATTCATAACACGAATCTTATACAGGAATGAAAACCAAGAGTTAACAAAGCCTTTAACGTCTCCTGTTTTGGTTAACTCGCTTAAATATAACGCAGTAATTTCATCTCGAACCGCAATCATAACTGCAGCTAATCCACTTAAATCTTGTTCGCACGCTTTAACGTCAGGTTTTAATCCTGCTCTAAATAGTATTTCTGAACCCCAAGCAACACCAATTCCAGCAATTTGACTTTGGTCTAATAATAACGCACCTAAAACGCGCTTTAATCCAGACCATTTAGCAATAATCTTTTTTAATTCTTCTTCAGAGGCGTGAACCCAACTGACGCCTAATCCTTCTAACAATTCTTCTTTGAAACGTGACATATCTTGCTCTCCGTAAATAGCGCCAACATTATGCTTTACAAGTATACCTGCATCATTAATTCGCACTTCTCCAGTTAATCCAAACGACCAATCAAAATAAATATCATCGCCTTCTAATATGTCTTTAATAATAAGATGCTTACCATAAGCGCAAGTATTAAATTTGCTATTAAATAAATTAATGGCTTGACTTAAAATCCAAACTTCGGGACCTTCGGGCATTTGAATAATATAAATATAAGTTTTTATATTATTTAAAAATATCGTATTTATTATAAATATTATGACATCAAAAAACCAAATAATATTGTATAATGAAACTTTTGGTAAGTATCAATTAATGGTGCAAAATTCACTGGAAATTTTTAATAGAGAAGATATGACAAATACCCTATTAACTATTGAAGATAAAGAATATAATTATGACGATATAATAAGTATTAATGTAATAAATCTTTGTCAAAATGCGATGAATGATTTGCCGCATAGTCTAGAAAGCCTAATAATTAAACGCACTACATTAGTTGATATGATAATACCAAAAGAGTGTGTAAAACTAAAACATATTGAAATAAGAGATTCTAATTTAACAAGTGTTCCAGAAATAGATTTTTTACCAAATTTAGAAACTATTATATTTGAAAATGCAAGTATTAAACAACTTCCAAAAACCTTTCCGTCTTCATTACAATCCATTAATCTCTCTGGTAATTGTTTAGATGAGTTTAATACAAATATAAGAAGCTTTCCAAAGCATATTCCAATTATACTTTGTAAAAATGGATTTACAGAAAAAGAAAAATATGACGGCTACAATATATTATATGGAACACAATATTTTACACCAAAACAAAATATTGTTACTGATTATGCGTTACAAAAAAATAACGCGCACGATATTATTGAAGAAGCACTCAAAACAACTCGCTATAATCCAGAAGACTTAAATATTGTATATCATCAGCCGTTTGATAACGCGTATTTTGAACGTAATTTGCCACGACCTACACCATACCGTGCTAGACATCCTAAAAGAGATAATAATATATTTAATTCAGGCCAAACAGTACATATTAGTTCTATATGTAATTCAATTACAAAATCATTATATAAAATTAATGAATTAACAAGGGATTTGTATCATATAAGATTAGAAAATATGCTTATTGATGAATTAATTGATGAATTTTATACTAAAAAATCAAAAAATATTTTTGAAAGAGCAATTCATTTTATAAAGTCTCCTATTCAAAATGCCGCAATGGCAAATTGTGTAAAAAGATGGACTGAATATAGAGACGTTCACACAAAAACAGACATATCTTATGGTGAATTACTTGCAAAAGTATGGTTATTAATAAAAAATCATCCGCAAAAACAGGATTTTATTACAAATGTGAAGATAGAATTAAAGGCATCTGTTGGCGTATGTTTTACAGGACGCTTTAATCGTTTAGTAAATTCATTAATTGGATTTGTAGATGGTATAACAGTTGGTATATCTATTCAAGAGCAATTGCAATTGGAAATTGGTAAATTAATTGCCAAATTAGGAAAAAAAGAAATATCCTATGATGAATGCTATAAAACAATTGAAAAAATGTTTGATGATCCTGATGTTAAAGAAGATGAAACTGTAACAGCAGATTATAAACAATCTTGGTTAGATGCTTTGGAAGATTATAAACCAGAACTGGATAGTAAACAAGACAATACTAAATTAAAAGAATTAATAACTGAAACTAAAGAACCACAAGATAATTATTATTATGATCCTGATGACATACCAATTGCTCCTATACAAGAAGAAGCGGCAGCATTTGAACCAATTGCACATTTGGAAGAAAATAATTATATGAACTATGATGAAATACATATTAATTAAACATAGTTACAAATTTTTGCGCAACTTTTTCTAAAAGTTGCCTTACACAGTCGCCGTTGGCTTAAAAGTTGGTTAATTGTTTAAGTCCAGACCAAAAGCTCTCTTCATTTGCCTTTGCCTTTTCGGCTTGTTGTGCGTAATAAAATGCCATTGCTGCGGATTCTTCGTCTTTCTTCTTATTTTCATTAAACAATTGACGCATTGCTTCCTCCTTTGAGAGAGGTTTAGTATCCATTGCATCTCTTTGATTTCTATAATCTTCCACATTTTTGTATTTAGGTCTGTTATTAATATCCTCTTCTGTAACAGGAATAACAGACTCCGCATAAGCCTGACGTAAATCAGTAAATCCCATTCCCTCATTACTAAAGAGAGAACCTGATGAAAAATTGCTATCATATGCCATTAAGCTGGAACCGCCACCATATACAGAAGAATAAGAGTCGCCAATGCCTTTATATACACTTAAAGCCTGTACCTCTTTTTTACGCTTTTCCATTTCTGCATTCATATTTGCCTTGGTTACGTGTCCTGTAAATACAATGTCTTCGTCTGATTTAAGCCAATTACCATAACCTGCACTATTACCAGGATCTTCCAATTTATGCTTATCAAATTGCTCGTTAAACCAAGAATTAAAATTTTTGGGGTCTTTAAGGTCTTGTTTTTGTTCGAATACGTTGTTTAAAAGATTTGCTTTATCCGCATCATAATATTCGCTGGAATCCGCGGTTTTTTTGATTTGAATTTTATTTTGAAATTCGTAAATACCTTTTAGCTTGTTATATGCTTTGGAAAAGAAAATGAAATACTTTTCATCAAGACGGCATTTATCAGGGTGTGATTTAAGCACTAATTTTTTGCATTCTTTCATAACTTCTTCGGTTAAGCTAATATTGGTAACACCAAAAAGTTTAAAAAGTTCTTCTCTCGAATAGTTGTCAATATTTAAATCTAAATTTTCATAAGAAGCCTTGTCGTGAGTAATAGGCGCCGCTTTTTGTTCTGGCACAACATTAAATGGATTTACACCAGCAAATGGGTCAATATAAGTATTATTACCAGAATCCTTAATCTTAACGCCGCCTTTATGGCAACTAGTCATGGTGTTAGAATTCAAATTACTATTGCTATTCATAGGTCTTTGTCTATTCTGCATTATTATTTTAATATAATATTATTATTTCTATATTAAAATTTAACGAATTCATATTTAAATATTATTTATTGGAAAATCAACAAATGGAGTAGATGTTCCTAATTTTTTAAATTCCTCATTTTTTAATTTAATATTATTACCATTATTATATATCTTATCATAATGTTCTTTAACGAATTTATGAGGCAACATCATATAATCATCGCAATCAGTATTTGGTTTTTCAAATGGTTTATTACGTTCTAATATATATTCTTCATAAGTAATATTAGGTCTAGCGTTTTCGCTAAATGCTTTTTTAGGTTTAATTCCATAATAATAATAACCGTCATTATAGCGTTTCTTTTCAAGTCCTAAATTCTTTAAATATGTTGACAAGCGATTCTTAAATCCGTTAAGACGTGATTTTTCAATAGTAACAACCTTAGAATTAACTATTGTATCGTGTAATACAGATGCTTTCATTTTATTGTTAATATCATTGTCAATTGTAAAACTGGATTGAATATATTTCTTAACAATAGATTCTTCTGTGGTTGCATCAGTTTCAGGGGTATGTTTTAATGAAAAGTCAATATATTGTGATGTAACTTGAAGTTTTTGATTTAATTCATCTACGTTATCAAATTGTGCTTTGTTAAACTCATTGCTAATAAATTTAATGACATCATTATTAAGTGTATTTATTGAAAAAAGTTTAATAAATCCAAATTCGGTATTATTATTTAAAATGTTTGTATCTAATGATTCAGGATTTAAAATAAATAATGTTTGTAAAAATTTGGTATTTAATATAACTACTATATTTGTAAACTTCTTTTGCACTTCAACATTATTAACAATGCCTAAAGTTTCAAGGTTAAGAACATTACTTGCAAATTCAGGATCTAATGCGTTATAATCTTCATTATAAGAGTGATATATTAATTTGCTTTTGTTATCATTATCCTCTAATGGTTTTGAAGTAACATTTTTAAAAGTATTATATGAGTCAACGTTTTCACAAGTAGAAGTATTTGCGCCGTGAATTCCACTACTATTTATATGATAAGTAGTGCCTATTTGTGGTAAGTCAGGTTCAGAACGAAGACCAGGATTTGATACCTTATATGTTCCAACGGCGGCTGGTAAACCAATGTTATTTATTTTTGCATCAGAATGCACAATGCCAGATAAATTATCAGGAATATTAACACCTAAACTGCTATAAATATTTGTGTAATTGGTGGCGCTGCTACTGCTACCACTGCTAAAAGCCGCCGCAGAAGAACCAGATAATGAGTATTGTAAAACTTGATTTACCATTCCATAAGATAAACCATTGTCTTTTGTGAAGAATTTTTTTTCAAAGTTTTTAATGTTATAATTTGAAATTAAATTGTTAATAACCATAGGTAAATAATTGTTTAAGTATTCGTCCTTATATTTACAATTAATTTCATTGAATAAAATGCCGCTTAAATCTTGAACTGGAATAGACTCTGGAATAGATACATTAGTATCTTCAACATCTAATATTAAATTACATTCGTTATACCATTTATTTATAATTGCCATTTTTTCATTACTAATTTTTAAGACAGGTTTGCAAGTATCATCTTCAAAATTAAGCCATGAAACATATTTTTTATTGGCATTGGTAAATTTACTGTTGTCTTCATAAGCCAAACGCAACTTTCCAATAACATCTTCAACATTTGTAATTTTTCCTGAAGCAACTTCATAAGATATTTTGCTAACAATTTCACTTAAGTTTAGACCAGATTTTGGCTCTTCTTTTTTTATAACTTCATTTATTTTAAATTCAATATATTCTGTTGCATTTAAAGGATTATATTGTCCGTTATCTTGCCATAAATTTAATCTTGTTTCTTGAAGTTTTTTTAGTTCAGTTGTAGAATTAGTAGTAGTATTAGATTTAACAGGATTTGGTAAACCAAATGACTTTTGTTGTGGCTTACCCATTTTATGTGGTTCAACAGTTCTTCTAAGTCTATCTAATTTTTTGTTAATATCCTCGCGATAATGGTTCTGTTTGCCTGCTTTAATCATACTTTGTAAGCATTCTTTGGTATTATTATTTTTATTGTTATTATGATTAATTGCATATTTCATCATATTTTTACGATGGGTTGCTGCAGCAATAAATTTACGTTGACTTAAATATCTACAGCGTGAACTAGCGGCGTGTATACCCTTTGGCTTTTCAACTTTTTCGTCTAAAGGTTCCATAACTATTTCAATATTATCACAAGATTTATCGACAGATTTTTCGGGTTCTTTACTTTCTGGCAAATTTCCTAAATTTTCGTGTATACTCATTTTTATTATATACACTCTATACACGTTTTTAGGTCATTTTAAACGCATTAATTAAATTAATTATTTATAAAATTGAATTAATAAAATATAATAAAACCAATTTTATAAATTATATAGTAAGATGTTAAATAACGTGATATTAGAAGACGGTAATGATTGCAATCATAATAGCGATGAAAATACAAACAAAGCACGTTTGCTAGACAAAAATGATAAACAAAAATGCGGCACGAATTGTTGCTTTTATTTATGTGAGTGTATATGTGGAGTTTTATGCATATTTGCAAAATAATATATAAATAGAATAAACTATAGTTGTATATGTATAATCCAAGTAATTTACCTATTGAAATAATTAATAAAATTATTAACTATACGGATGTAGTTGCGTTTCGAACGGGCAAATATATAAATCGAATACCAAAAGGCGACACACGTTATGAAATGCTAAGAAATTTAGTGAAACCTGTAAAAGTAGGCAAACGAGTTTTAATTAATTTAATTAATTATTCTTATGAAAATCCGCGCGGGTATTTTATAGAATATGTTTTTGATAAATTACCAAAAGTTAATATTTATTATACAACTATAAACAAATATAATTTTTATAATGAATATATAAATCATTCGTCGCATAAATTAATGAGAGACGCAAATGGAATATGTCGTAATTATGTAAAATATGCGTTTTAGCAATATTTTAATATATTTAATATTTTTAATATTTTTATATATATATATATGAGTCAAAGACAAACAAGAGGAAGACCAAACTACACGCCAGGTAGACGAACAATAATAACAAACGAAAATATTCGTATGTTAGTAAATGATTACATTGATAATCGTGAATCATTACCAGCCGATTTAAGAGAAATTCCAATTGGTAATTGGAATGTATCAAGAGTTACTAATATGAACAGTTTATTTTCTATGAGAAATACATTTAATGAACCGTTAAATGACTGGAATGTATCAAATGTTGAATCTATGGATGATATGTTTTATCGTGCGTATAGTTTCAATCAACCATTAGATAGATGGAATGTGTCAAATGTTGAAACTATGATTGATATGTTTAGTAACGCAACAAGTTTTAATCAAAATTTAAGCCAATGGAATGTTTCAAATGTTGAATCTATGCATGGTATGTTTAGTGATGCAACAAGTTTTAATCAAGATTTAAGCCAATGGGATGTTTCAAATGTTGAAGATTTTTCTTGTATGTTTCAAGATGCTTCCAATTTTAATATAAATCCAAATTGGAATATTAGAAGAGGTGCAGATACAGAAGATATGTTTACTGGTTCGGGGGTTGTGCCTCCTCCTCCTCCTGCAAGACAAACAAGAGGAAGACAAACAAGAGGAAGAGCACCTGCTGCTGCTGCGCCAATGCCTCCTCCTCCACCACCTGCTGCCGCACCTGAAGGTATAGCATATGAAATTCACAACGCATTTGACAACTTTAAGTTTGATAAGTTTATGGAAATTATTAGAAGAGAGATAACAGCAAATCCTCCAGCACCTGGAATATTACCTTTGTTTGAAAATCCAGACAACATTTTATATCCAATAATAGCATATACATTTAAACAAACTGGATTAACTCAACAAGAAAAAGAAGAAAAAATTAGCAAACTAAATTTAATTCAAAGAACAATTGAAAGTTATAATGGTTTTGCTGCAAACAGACCTAAAATAATAGATGTATTAAAATTCGTAATGACACAACCCAGAGAATTTATTGATGCGTATATTCAAACATTATTAACAGATTGTTTAAAAGCATATTCAACTGGAAGACAAGAATCTTGTATTAAAGGAATGTATGAGCGTGTATTCTTTTCAGTTCGCGATGCAATAGCAACAATGTGTTTAGACCAAATGCAGGGAACAGGTCCAGCGCCATTATGTAAGCCTGTTTACATTGAACTTTTTGAATGTTTTTATGAAGTATGGCCTAAAGAAGGTCCTGGAGGTTTGAATGAAATGCTTGGAGAATGGTATGGAGATGGAGCTGAAGTATCAGCATTATCCCCAGAAAATAGAATTGAAAGTTTTGTAAATTTTGTGAGAAATAAAATAAATAACGAAATGCGTTTTAGACAAGCAGAGAGATCTATTAGAGATTATGCTGGTAGTGATTTAAACGCAATGTTTGGTGGAAAAAAACGTAGTAAGCGTAGAAAGCGTAGTATAAAGAAGCGCTCAAATAAGAAAAGTATTAAAAAGCAAAGCACTAAAAAAAGAAAATATTAATAAATAATACAATAAATTTACAAATAAATTATATTTTATATTTGTAAATATGTGTGGAATTTTTGGCATTGTTGTAAATAATAAAAACAAAACAAATATTTGTGATTTAGTAATAAATGGCTTAAATCAACTACAAAATAGAGGTTATGATTCTGCAGGAATATGCGCAATTCAAGAAGATAGTTTTACTATAAAAAAATATGCATCAACCAATAAAGTGAATGCTTTAGACAAATTAATTAGTATGAAATTAAACTTTCAAGCTGATATTGGCATTGGACATAATCGTTGGGCTACTCATGGAATGAAAACAGATATTAATGCACATCCTCACTTATCTAATGATGGTAAATTTGTTATTGTTCATAATGGAATTATTGAAAATTATAACGAATTAAAGACTATGTTAATTGAAAAAGGTTTTACATTTTATTCGCAAACTGATACTGAAGTAATTGTAAATTTGTTACAATACAATTATACGTTAAATCCGTCTACAGATGTTTTTGCAATAATTAAAAAAACAATAGAAGAATTAAGCGGAACATATGGTCTTTTAATTCAAAGCTTATATGAGCCAAATAAATTATATTGTGTCAGAAATGGTTCACCTCTTTTAGTAGGACAAAATGAAGAAGAAGTTATTATAACTTCAGAACAATCAGGATTTTGCGGTCGTATAAGTAATTATATAACATTACATAATGACGATATATGTATTATTACAAAGTTGCAAAACTCAATAAGTGTAAATACTATATATAATTATACAAAAAAAACAGTTACGGCAGCAGAAAGTAGTTTAACGCCAGACCCATATAAGCATTGGACCTTAAAAGAAATTAACGAGCAACCTGATGTAATTTTAAGCGCAATAAATAATGGAGGTAGAATTAAATCCCAAACAGAAGTTAAATTGGGAGGCTTAGAGAGACATACAGATTCTTTAAAGGATATACAAAATATTATAATTTTAGGTTGTGGAACATCATATTTTGCTGGATTGTATGGTATGCATTATTTTAAGCAATTATGTAATTTTAATACAGTTCAAGTATTTGATGGCGCGGAATTTAATGAGCCTGATATACCACGTCTAGGAAATACCGCTTTTATTTTAATATCTCAATCTGGAGAAACAAAGGATTTACATCGTTGCATTGAAATTGCTAAAAATCAAAATATAATAACAATTGGCATTATAAATGTTGTTGATTCGCTAATTGCGAGAGAAGTTGATTGTGGAATTTATTGTAATGCAGGCAAAGAAGTAGGTGTCGCATCTACCAAAGCATTTACGAGCCAAGTAGTTTGCTTATCTTTAGCAGCAATATGGTTTTCTACTCTTCATGGTGTTAATGCAAAAAAACGTCAGCGAATGATAACCGACCTACATAATTTGTCATTAGATATGAAACTAGCACTAGATGCTTCTAAGGCAAACATTAATGATATTGTTAAAAATTTTGGAACAAAATATAATAATATGTTTTTGTTAGGAAAAGGCAGCGACGAATATATAGCCAAAGAGGGGTCATTAAAAATAAAAGAAATTTCTTATATTCACTCGGAGGGTTATTCTTCCAGCTCTTTAAAACACGGACCTTTTGCCTTATTGGATGAGAATTTTCCTGTAATTATATTCAATTTAGATCAGGTTCATAAAGCAAAAACGCTTAATTGCTATCAAGAAGTGGCGTCAAGAGGTGCGCCTATTTTATTAATATCAAATGATATGACAATGTCGCGTGAAGTATCGTGTGATATTATGTATGTTCCTGAAAATAAATCATATGCGTCATTATTAGGAATAGTGCCTGTGCAATTGTTGGCTTATTATCTCTCTATAAATAAAGGAATAAACCCTGATAAACCTAAGAATTTGGCAAAGGTAGTTACAGTTGAATAATTATAAAATAAAATTGACAAAAGTATTTAAAAGTAAAATAACAATATAAATATTAATAAAATGAATATTGAAAACGTAGAAGCATTGCATGGATTTTATAAGCCAATTCAAAATAAATATGAAGGTTCAACTTATGTTTGCAAGCAAAACTTACCGTTAAATAGTAATTTAATTGATGGATTTACGTGTTATAAAATGCATGATTATTCAACAGCACTTAAATTTGTAAAGGATAGAAAATTAAATGAAACACATCGATTTTCTATTGTATTGGTTTCACAATATCTTCCAATGTATTTTCATAAATTTTATATTGATAGCTATTTAAAGCACGATTTATGGAAATCAAATATTACAATTATGTGTAAAAAAGATGAAACAAATAAATAAATTAAAACTTTATAATTTTAATTTATTTAAACTACTTTTTAGAGAGATAAGTAGAAAAAGTTGCTTTAAATATCTAATGAAACGGTATTACTAGCTGATTTTTTTCTGCGACCACTTCTTTTAGGCATATTACCTTCTGATTGAAGATCTTTTAAGTCGCTAATGCTTATGGTGCTGCTATCGTTCGCATTTGTTGATGCTTGCTGCATAGGTGCGGTTTCTTGAATATTTATGGTTTTAGTTTTAAGTCCAGAGAGAATATCGGTTATATCACTTGGTCCTTTCATTTCTGCACGAGGTGCTTGTCTTCTACTTGTTCTTTCTTGAACATCAGGTCTTTCATAATTCTCTCTTAAACTAATACCATCATCTACAAAATTGCTTTTGCTGTAATTTAAGTCAGGTCTTGCATAGTTATTGTTTCCTGGTCTTCCTTGAGGAGGAGGCACCGCATTAGGTCCTTGAGTAGCCATTGGAGGAGGAGGTCCGCGACCTTGAGGAACTTGAGGCTCTCCGTAGGTGCCGTTGGGAGGGTTCATCATATTTGACATAAAACCAGAGAAACCTGGATTGCTTTGCGCCATTGAATTCACTGCGGCATTTTGGAATGAACGCATTAAATCAGGATTTTGTCTTAGAATATCGTCCATACCAGGCATTGCGCTCTTAAACATAGTATTTGTCATGTGAACCATCATTGCGCTACCACCAAGTTGAAATAGAAGCTTCAATTCGGGTGCCATAGATGCCTTGCTCTTGTATTTTTCATGAAGTTCGCTAAAAATGTCATCATAATCCGTTATGTTTTCTTGAATTTGTTCGGACCAGCCGTCTAATTTAATATCAAAAGGATCGAATTTACTATTTAAAAATTCCATTCCATTAATAACGGCCATTAGCATATTGCCTTGAAATTTAATAGAGTTTTGTTTAGACTTTTCATCCATAATGGTTTCATATTCGCCCATCATTTCTTGCAAACTGGATTCCATCGAGTATTTTTTGGATAGCTCAACACCCTTCTTTTCAAGTGCTTCCAATCTTCTTAAATACTTAAATTTTTCCTTAAGCATATCATCTTTTGACATTTTAGGTTCTAAAGGCACTTCCTTATCAGGATTTAAAGGAATATTATTAAACTTACCATAACCATCCCAGGTTTTACTCTCGCTTTCTGTTTGAGAAGTAGATTGACCTAAAGTGGAATCGCTAAATCTAACGGATGGTTTTTCATCAAAGGATGAACCGCCAAACATATCAGATTTAGGTTTATAACTTGAAGATGGAATATCATCTACTAATTCATTTAATTCATTTTCTAAATTATTAAGATCGTTTAAATCAATATCGCTGGTAGGTTTTTTACTCTCCTTAACTTTTCCATTCATTAGTAATTCTAAACCACCACCAAAATTAGAACTACTTCCACCACCAAAGTTATCGTCGTCAAAATTTAATTCCGTGATTTCCATTATATCAGCCATTGTATCTATTCATTTAATAGAACATTTATTTTTAAGTATTACGAATCATAAATATTATTTTTTAAATATTTATTATTCTATTATTCCATTATTCCTTAATTTCTTCAAATTTTGCATAAATATATCCTTCACCAGTTTCTGAATACAATTTAGAGCATGTTATTTCAATAATTTGACAATCATCTACATATAATTTGTCGTTTAATGCATCTAATACAAACTTTACCATATTATCTAAATCTTTTGAATTTGTATTGTATTTTGGTGCACTATCCTTAAGTTCATTTGATTTTTTACCTGTTTTATAATGGTTTTTGGGTCTTTTGCAATAAAATCGTAGCTGACATTTTATGGGGTTTGACATTTTTTCTTCTGGTAATTGGTCTCCAATAACCTTAACAAATTCGTCTTTTTCTTTTTTAGATGGGTCATATGTTCCGCCTTGCAAACGGTGTCTGTGTCTTTTTAAACTTACAGGCTCAAATTGAATAGTTGCTTCAAATGTTGTCATAATATTATACTATAAAGCATTTGTTTTATATTATAATACTTATTTATATTTTATAGTTTATAGTTACTTTGGAAAATTTGCAGGATTAATAGAGGGTGAAATAAGTCTTGCGTTTAATTGTTCAGCACTTAAATAAGGATTTTTTAAATCGGAATTACAATAGCCAAAACCGGGTTTACTTGTATCAAATACATTTTTAAATTTATAAGGAACATTATCGGAAGGAGTTCTATCAGATTTAATATGAGGATCTAAACCAAGTGTGTAGCAAGCTTCAGTTGAATTATAATTCATTACTTGAAGACCATTATTTTGGAGATATTGGCGATATTGCCAATTAGATTGAATGCCTTCTTGTCTTTGAATTCTCTCGTTAACTACTGCATCAGGTTGCCAAGTTGCGTAGTTGCGACCATCAGCCATTATTGGAGGATAGTTAAAATTAATATTATTAGAACCACTATAACATGTTGCCCAAGACATTTATATATTGTATATTTATAATAAAATTTTATTCAATTCCAAGCAATTTAAGTAATTCTCCCTTTTTTAATTTGGATGCTTCTGTTGAGGTTGCTAATCCTTTTTCAACTACAACACTTTTTAACTTGGGAAGCTGTAATTTTTTATAATCTATTTTTTCAACAGGTTCTTCTAAATTAATACTAATTGTTTTAAGTTCTGATGCAGAAATAACTTCTTGTTCCAAAGGTTTTTCTTCAACGTCTTCAACGTCTACACTTTCAGTGTCTTCTAAATCTTCTACGTCTTCATTTACACTTTCTACATTTTCAACGTCAACATTAATTTTAAATACCTTAATTTGTTCTAGATTTTCTTCTTCATTAGTATCGTCAGATAAGTCATTCATAGATAAATCATCTTCATCATATTCATCATTAATAGAATCAACACTTTCAGCATCAGCGTTTTTATAAGCGTTATCGTTGTCGTTTAATGATTCATTATCACTATCACTTTCATTATCACTTTCAGATTCATCGTCTGATACAGTAATTAATTTTGTATCTCTCTTTTCTTCTAAATAATTAGATCTTTTAGTTTCATAAACAGGTTCGCCACCATATTTGACTTGATGCATTAGTTGTTGCAATTTGATGAAATCCCATTTTAGTCCACCTACATCTTCTGCTAAAGTAGAAACAAGACTTAACATTGAATTAATTTTATGATTTTGTTCTCTCATTTTACTTTCAAAATATACAACTACCATTGCTACAACAAGCACTAATATTCCTAAAAACATTAAAAAAGTTGGATTAAATAAATCTGCTAAAGAAGCCATTTTATTACAAAAAGATTATATAAATTAATTACTTACAGAACGAATAATAATATATTTTAATATTAATTTATTTTATTTTGTAAATAGTTCCAAATGCATAATCCATCCAATATTCACCATAATTATAATAAAAATATGTATGATGATTTAAATGATGATTGCCAATAATCCATATAAACCTTTTATCATGTTCCATCATTCCTCTCAAACTAATAAAAGTTATTGTTGCTATTAATTGATATATGTATAGTCCATATAAATAAACTGCTATATATAAACCAACACTAGATAATGGGTATTCAAATATACTAACATTAAAAAAGTCTGTATATTTTGGATTATATGCAGAATGATGAATTTTATGTATTGAATAAAAATATTTTGTATGAAGCAATCTATGCATAAAATAATAAAAAAAGTCGTAATACAAAATATAAATTATAAAATATTTCATAAAATATTAGTATATTTCTAAATATTATAAAAAAATAATTTAATTATTGATTATATAAAACTTGATAAACTGTATCATCAATTATTTCCTTTGGGTAGTTCATATCTTGTAATATGCTAACTACACCCTTAACATTGGATATTCCTTTTTCCATTTTATATAAATATGTTATTTTGTTATTTTTTGTATCAGTTGCCATTTTATAGTTTTGAATAGCTCTGCTTTTTTCCAATTTAATACATACTTTATTAAAGTGTGTTGTAAGCATTGTTGAAACATTTTTATATTTATTTAAATAATACATAAATGATGTTGCGCTTTTCTCTGCTTCGTCTGGATTTGTACCTGAATATAATTCATCAAATATACATAAATGCGTTTCATCCTTAGAAGTATGTATGCTGTCAATTATGTCTTTGCATCTACGCGCCTCTGCTTGAAACAAACTATCGCGTCCAGAAGTGTCGGGAATATTTAAATAACAATGTAAATTATCGTAAGGAACTAATTTAGCTGAATCGTAAAAACCGCAGCCAAATTGCTGTGAAAATATAATGTTAATAAGGGTTGATTTTAATACAGTAGTTTTGCCAGACGCATTGGGTCCTGTTATGACAATATTTTTCTTTAGTTTAATTGTATTTTTAACTGGCGCGCCATCTTTTAAACAAGCATAATAAGATTTATTAAGCACATTCTTTTTAATAGTGGATTTTTCTTTGGAAAATTTGGCAAAATTCATTTTTCTCTCTTTAATATTAGTTTGTAATCCATCTAAACAATCAATATAACCATTAAAACCTAATGAATACATAATTACATCATTATATTCTTCATTTGTATGAAGTTCATAAAAGCATTTTAATACTTTACCAATTTCTTTAAATTTTGCAAAATTTGTTAAATTATATTCAGTAATACCATTTATTTTTTTACTAATATTATCAAGTTCGTCTATTTTATTGCGAAGCACCCTATTAAATTCTTGATAAGTTTCCAAATTTTCTGTATAAATTAAATAACTTGACATAATCCAAGTAGTGCGTGCTAAATAGACCTTTAATTCTTCAAAATAACTATGGATTTTTTTCATATTATTATGGAATCTTAGACATACCATTACATTTTGATATATAGAAAATAAATAAAATGCTGCTGATGCAAATATATACATTCTCTCTTGCGTTTCAATTTTAGAAAAATCTACTGTAAATAATTTACCAATTGCATTTGTTTCTGCTACTGTTTTAAGAACATTTATATATTCTTGCATACTTAAAGAAATACCTTTTACCTTAAGAATAAAAAATGGTATAATAAGAATGATTATAGGAACCATTAGAGAGAATAAAGGTGAAAATAAATTGTATAAACTCATAAGTTGCAAAAATAATTCGGATTTGTTTAAAAATTCGATTATATCCCAATCAATATAATAATATCTCTCTTTAAATCCAGCTTCCACCTTTAATTCATTCCAAATTTCTATAATATTTTTATAATTAGGATAACAATTATATTCCTTTTTTATTGAATTATAGTTTTGAATAAGTTTTTGACTATCTTTTAAAAAATGAATATCATTTGTATAATATTCCGCAACTTGTTCTGTAATTTTTTTAGAAACATCGTTATCATTATTAAAGCAAAAAGAATAAATAGAATCGCAAGACGGATCAACAGTTGCAACAAGTTCTAAATCAGATACAATATTTTTTTTAAGTTCTATTTTATTTTGATTGTAATAAATTGGCATTTTAAAATATTTATTTAAATCGTTAATAATTACGTTTTGATTTTGATTCATTATATTTAAATTTATTATAGAAATATAATGATATAATTATACGAATGCTTTATTTATTTTTAAATTTATCTTAAAAAGCATCCTTCTAAATTTTCAGGCAACTCCATCATTTGAGTTTTATAATGAGTTTCGATTTCTCTCAATTTCATAACATCACGTCTGGTAACAAAATTTAATCCCATACCTTTTCTTCCCCATCTACCACTTCTACCAATTCTGTGTAAATAAGTATGGACGCACTTAGGAACATCAAAATTAATAACAATATTTACCTGTTGAATATCAATGCCGCGCGCAGTAACATTTGAAGAAATTAAAACGCGCGCGGAACCATTTCTAAATTCATTAAAGGTATTCTCCCTTTCTTTCTTATCCATATCTCCATGAATACGGCAAACAGGAAATTCATCTTCTTTCATAGCTTCATATAAATCTTGAACTCTTTTAATGCTATTACAATATATAATGGTTTGAGCTGCAGTAATATATTTATACAAATCCTTTAAAGTAGCATATTTTTGTCTGTCATCATCTACCGCAATAACATATTGTCTAATGCCTTCAAGAGTAAGCATTTCGCGCTTAACACTAATTCTAATAGGGTTTCTCATAATTTTGCTAATAATGCCTTGTAAACTATCAGGTAAAGTTGCACTAAATAATCCAACTTGAATATCAGAACCAAAATTTTGAAAAATATTATACATTTGGTCTTTAAATCCAGAAGATAACATTTCATCAGCTTCATCAAGAATTACAAGTTTAATTTTTTTGGAAGAGATTTTATCACGTCTCATCATATCGTAAACACGACCAGGGCATCCACAAATAATATGAGGAACATTTCTACTTGAAAAACTACTACCTTCCTCAATTACTGAGCCACCATACATTAGTTGAATTCTTAATCCAGTCATAAATTGACTAATTGCCTTAAAAACAGCAGCTGTTTGGATAGTTAATTCCTTAGTTGGTGATAATACAAGCACTTGAGTAGTATTGCTTGAAAGATCAATACTTGCTAAAGCGCCAATTGCAAAAGTAGCCGTTTTACCAGTACCTGATTGAGCTTGCGCAATAATATCTCTTTTTTGAATAAGAGGCTTAATTGCCTTTTTTTGAATTGGACTGGGAGCTTCAAAACCATGTGCATAAATACCCCTTAAAATATCATTGCTAAGTTCTAGTTCATCCCAACTATTAATTTCAGTAGAAGTATCAAATACTTCCTCATTACATTCATTCGCGGTTTCTATTTCAGAATTCATTGTTGTCATATATTATATTATGTTATTATCTATTTAAGTGTATTTAAATATATTTATTATATTTAAAAAAAAATTGATATAAACAAAAAACAATAATTTATAATACATAGACAAAATGGCGACTAAAACTATGAGATATACTCTTGATAATGTTATCACTATTCTATTTAATGGATTTGAATATAAATTACCTGAAGAAACATTAAATAAAATATCTGAAATTGCATTGCAAGTTGGATCACCTGATTATGTAAAAACTCCTGTATTTCAAAAGCGTGAAAATCCAATGAAGGTTGAGCCTACTTCTAAAGATAAAGATGGGTTTGCAAATGCTCCTAAAAGAAATAGAAAAGGAAAGGCTAATGAAATTACTAGTGATGAGGATTGGAATGCTATTAGAGCTCCTACTGCTGCGGCAACTGCTTCTGCAAATTCAGAGGAAAAAACTGAATTTGATATTCAAATTGAGAATATTCGTTTACATTTAAATAAATTAACTGATAAAAATTATGTTGATATTTTAAATAAAATTGTTGAAGCAATTAATAAATTAATTGAAATTAATACATCAAAGGAAAATATGAGTAAATTAAGCACTATTATATTTGAACTTGCTACAAATAATCGTTTCTATTCTAAAATTTACGCGGATTTATATACTGAGTTAATTTCTAAGTATAATGAGATTAAGGAAACATTTGAAACAAATTTGGATAACTTCACTGAGCTATTTAATAATATTGAATATGTTGACTCAAATGTAAATTATGATAAATTTTGCGAAAATAATAAGAAAAATGAAAAGAGACGCTCATTGGCAGCATTTTATATTAATTTAATGAATAATAATGTTATTTCAAAGGTGCAAATTATGAAAATTACACGCAACCTTATGGCGCAAATTTATTCATTTATTTCCATTGATAATAAGAAAAATGAAGTAGATGAACTTACTGAAACCATTGCTATTTTATATAAAAAGGAAATTTACGAAGATGATGAAGGCAATGATTACGAGCAAATTAATGGTTATACTATTAACGAGGTAATTGAGCGTATTGCATCTAGTAAGGTTAAGGATTATAAGAGCTTAACTAATAAGTCTTTGTTTAAATTTATGGATTTAATTGAAATGTAAAAATAATAATAAAAATAATAAATTATTAAACAAATTGTAAAAAAACATATTTTTTTTAATTAATATAAAACCAAAGTAGGTATTATATAAATGGAAAACGAAAATATAGTTATTGATATAAATCATATCGAAGACTTAGAAGAGGAGCAATCTATGAATTTGGATTTTGTAAATGATTTTTTAAATGAATGTGAAAATGAAATGGAAGATATAAGAACTCCGCTTACACTTGATTATTCAGAAAATTATACTGTTAAAGAATTATTATTAATATGTGAATATTATGGATTTGCAAAAGAAATTAAAGCAAATAAATTAGGTAAGGATTTATTAATTCAATGTTTAGTAGATTATGAAATGGACCCATTAAATATAGTAATTGTAGAAAAACGACGAAATATGTGGTTTTTTATAAATGAACTCAAAAACGATAAATTTATGAAAAAATATGTATTATGGCAGTAATATAAAATATCTTATACTTTGTATTAAATATAAAATATTATAATAAATTATATAATGGTTAAATCAAAAATAGATAGTGGTGTAAGTTATCCTGAACTTAAAAGCGTTGATTCAGGTGATACTAAATTAGAAGCTGATTTATATCAAATTGAAATAAATGGAATTGATGTTATGATTGCTGTTGGAAATGCCAAAAATACATTTGAAGATAAAAATATTTTATTTTTTCCTGTTTATTTAGTTAAACACAATAATAAGGTTGTTCAAATTGGTGTTTTTGAAATTAAAGCTTCCAATTACTTATCTTACTTAGATGATTATAATAATTTAAATCTTGAATTGATGAATGAGCCGCTTATATATTCATTTGCAACCCCAGAGTTTTTAAATAAATTGCGTATGGAACCAGATGTGCCATTGCGTCGTGTTAAAGGCACCGAAGGTGTAGAGGATGAGGAGACCGAAGATGAAGAAGAGGAAAATGTAGCTGAGGAAGAATATAATGAGTTTTATGAAATACCCAAAGAAAGAGAAGATATATTTGTGCTAACAAAAGGTGTTCCTTTACCCCCATTATTGAGAGAAGAAACTAAAAAACAAGCAAAAGAATATAAAGAAAAGTATCATGAATCACCTAATGACACATGGATTGAAAAATTTATGAAAAATAAAAACTATAGTATTACTGATAATGAAGGTGGTGGTGATTGTTTATTTGCAACTATTCGTGATGCGTTTTCAAGTATAGCACAACAAACTTCTGTAAATAAATTAAGAAAAAAACTATCACATGACGCAACAGAAAAGGTATTTTTGGGTTATAAGGAGCATTATGATATGTATAGCGCGTCATTAATTAGAGATACACAAATAATTAAAGAATTGGAAGCTCAATACCTATTGTTAAAACAGCGTTTTGGTGAAGTTATTGATAGAAATGAAAAAAAGATGATTTCTAACGAGGCCAAATCGGTTAAGGAACAACATGATAGGTTAGTAGAGGAAAAAAAAGTCACTGCTGAAATATTAAAAGAATATAAATTTATGAAAGGAGTAGATTCTCTCGACGCATTTAAAAGTAAAATTAGAAAGTGTGACTTTTGGGCGGATACTTGGGCAATATCAACGTTAGAACGCATATTAAATATTAAATTTATTGTTATGTCAAGTGATTTATATAAAAGCGGCGATTTAAAAAATGTATTGCAATGCGGTCAATTAAACGATACCATTTTGGAACAACGCGGACGTTTTATGCCAGAGTTCTATATTATGATAGACCATACAGGGTCTCATTATAAATTAATTGGTTATAAGAAAAAAATGATATTTAAATTTGTAGAAATACCATATGATATAAAGAAGATGATTGCCGAAAAGTGTTTGGAAAAGAATGCAGGACCATTTGCGCTTATTCCTGATTTTCAAAAGTTTAAAGCAACACAAGCTAAAACAGTTATTAAAGAAGCTCAATATGAAGATTTAACAGAGGCTAAATTAAGAGGCTTATATGATGATAATATTGTATTTCAATTTTACTCAAAATCTGTTGGTAAACCACTTCCTGGAAAAGGTAATGGAGAGAAAATACCAAATGAGCGTTTAAAGGAGTTTTCTGAATTGGCTACTATACCAGAATGGCGTAAGAAGTTGTCTAATTTTTGGGTTCAACCTTTCTCTTTAGATAATCATCAATGGGCTTCAGTAGAGCATTATTATCAGGGTTCTAAATTTAAAAAGACCTTCCCTGACTTTTATTTAAGTTTCTCTCTAGATTCAGGAACAGACTTGTCAAAAGATCCAGCAATGGCTAAAGCTGCAGGTGGAAAGTCAGGTAAATTTCAAGGAACTCGTTTAAGACCTATTGAAGTATCAGCTGATTCTGATTTCTTTGGTAAAAGACAATCTAAGGAAATGTATGCTGCACAATATGCGAAATTTACGCAAAATGAAGATCTTAAAAAACTTTTATTAGCAACTAATAACGCTAAGTTAACACACTTTGTTAGAGGTGCGGAACCAGTTGTATTTGACGAACTTATGTTAATTCGCGATAAAATCAGACGCAATGAGCTTTAATAAATATTTATAAATTGCAATAAAATGTTATATAAATATTTATTTTTTACTTGAAAAACAAAAACAGCAACCTTTTGAGATTAAACCAGATTGCAAACTTAAAAGAGTAACACAAGAATCCATTAAAGCATTAAATTGACCTATAAATATTTCTTGTTTAGAAGCATCAACTTTTATTCTTCTCTCTTTAATTAAAACCATAACAACAAATTTAATAACTTCTGCGCAAATTGATGCACGTTTTTCAGTTGACATATTCTTAATTTTTAAACTAAATAGGAATTCATAAAGTTTTTGAATAATAGTAATTAAATAGGGAATATCATTAGAGTCAATTTTACCGTCTTTCATAATTTCAAACATTGCTTTTTCAATGTCGTTTAATAAATGAGGAGAATTATAAACCAAACTATTTAAAATGTCAATATATTCCTTATTAAGTATATGAGTTTTTTGTTTAATTTCTTCCTTAACAAGATCAACTAGATTTACTGGAATTTTAACTGTAATAACTTCGTCAATTTTCTCTCTAATTTCCATTTTAACTTCTTCTATAATTTGTTGTGGTTCTATTATTTGTTGTGGTTCTATTATTTGTTGTGGTTCTATTATTTCTATTGAAGTATTTGCTTCTTCGATAGTGTTATTTATTGTTTCATTTGCATTTTCACTTGAAAATGTAGTTTCAACAACTACTTCTTCAACAATAGCATTTAGTTTTGTTTCAACATTTTCAGAAACTGGTTCTGAATCTTTAGCTTTGGATGCCTTTTTTTTCTTTTGAGGTGTAGACATTACTATTATTATGTCTTAATATATTAATTTTAATTTTAAATACTATTTTAAAATTAATATTTATTTTTTTTAACAGTTTTGTTTCTTTTTCTTTTTATCTTTCTTTTACCTCCTAATGCTGCCATTATAAATGGAGTTGCAATAACGCCAGCTGTTCCAATTGCTGCAGGAATCGCATAAGCCCATTTAAATTTGCTTTTTTCTGTAGTGTTATTGCTTTCATTAGAATTTGTTTCTAATTCAGGACCACATTTGTTAATGTCATAAGATAATTGAAATGTTGAAAATCCAAAGCTATTTTTAAGTAAATCAACGTAAAATACAAAGGATAGGCTGCCGCAAGGATATTCTGGGTCCATTGGTTCGCCATCTCTTGATATAATTAATGATGTTGTAAAATTAAATTCCATAGTTTGTTTTTTCTCTGTTAATATAATTGTAATACTTTTTGTTGGTCTAAATACAGCACAAGTTTCAGGACTAACCACATTGTTTACCTTTATAACTATTAAATCTGTTATAAGATTAAACATATTTTGACACGTTAATAAAAGTATTTTATTTATAATATCATAATCAATTGATTTGCTAAAATTTTTAAAAGTATTGATTAATAATTCGCAGTATTGGTCAGTTGTTTGATAATAATCTTCATATTTACTAAAATATTCGTTGCTATATTCTGCACCATTTAGTAAAATATCAGACCTTTTAACATCTTTACCAATTTGATATTTCATTAGGTCAACTGTTTTTTTAAGAGATGTAGATTTATTTGTATTTGTATCTACAAACATATATTTAGTCATCATATAAAATGAATATGCAATTAATTTATCAAGAGGCATTCGTGAGTTTTGAGTTGCAGTTGTATTAATTGTGTCAAGTTGTTTATTTCCCATAGGAAATTCCTTTTGAAATACAAAACATCCATCTAAATATAATACATTTTTACCTTCTTGGTCGGCTTGTGCTTTTAATGCTGCATAACTTGGATAATTGTCCTTTACATACTTAATTATATTTGTTACAGGTAAATTTTTTGTTCCTATAAATAATTCCATAACATTTGTATTTTGACTTGGTCTTTTTCTGGTTCTATTAAATTTTCTGCTTTTATTGTTTACATTTATATTTTTTATACTTTTATTATTTATATTTTTACTTTGTTTATTCATATATATATTAAGAAATATAAAAATTAATACTAATATATAATAAGAATGAAAATAACAAATAATAGCAGAAAACTAATGCTTTTTTTTACAAATAATAAGCATATTAGTAAAAGCACACAAACTCAACGCACAAGAAATATTTTACTTGAATTATATCGAGATATATTAAACGCATATTTAGATTTGGAAAATGTAAAAAGCAATTCTACAAACAATTTGTATTATAAGCTACAAGTTAAAAAAATTAATAATCCTAAACAAATCATAAAACCCAAAATGTTTGGAGCACATAGTTTTCCAGAAAGTGTAAGAAATCATATTGATAATATGTCTTTAACTGAGCTAAATTATACTTTTTCTCTCTTTGGACGTAATATAACAATTCATTTTATAACAGAAGATGAAAACCCTGATATTGAAATGGTATATAATAGATATGTTGATGCAATTTACATGTGGATATATATATTAAGTCAACATGCATCAAAAAAATGTTCAAATACGCTTGTTATTTATTTATATTTTACTTCTCTCGAAAAGGCATTACCAAGTTCAAATATGCAAGTATTAGATGAATTAAATGTTAATACAGCATTTACAACAACATGTCCGAGAGATTCTGAAATAGTGGTATTTAGAAAGGAAGAATGGTTTAAGGTATTAATTCATGAAACATTTCATAATTTTGGTTTGGATTTCTCAGATATGAATAATAGTTATGCACATAAATGTATATTAGATATATTTAAAGTTGAATCAAATGTAAATTTGTATGAATCTTATACTGAATTTTGGGCGGAAATTATGAATTCGTTATTTTGCAGTTTTTATACATTAAAAAATAAACAAAATATAGAACGTTTTCTCTCTAATACTGCCTTTTATATTAATTTTGAGAGAACCTATAGCTATTTTCAATTGGTTAAAACACTTCATTTTATGGGATTAAGGTACAACGATTTATATTCTAATTCTAAACGCAGCAGAATACTTCGAGAGAATTTATATAGGGAAAAAACAAATGTGTTATCTTATTATGTAATAAAAGCGGTTTTAATAAATAATTATCAGAATTTTTTGTATTGGTGTCAAGATCATAATCCTTCTCTCATTCAATTTAATAAAACAAGTAAAAATCAGAGTGAATATTGTGAGTTTATCAAAAGCAACTATAAAAGTGCAAGTATGATTGGAAATATATTAGAAACGGAAGACTTTTACAACAAAATTTTAAATCAAAATAAAAAAGAAAATAAAAATTTAAATTATATATTATCCAATATGCGAATGAGTATATGTGAATTAGGTTAGTTTTATTTTTAGTTTTTTAATTTAATTAAGTTAATACTTGTAAAATTAATATATGTATATAACTTTGTGCACTGGTTTATTATTAATTAAAATTTAATAATAAAATTGAGAAATAAAATAATAAATAAATAAAAGATATAATAACAACAAATAACGATAGTCAGATTAAAATGGGTATTAAGAATTTAAATAAGTTTTTGAAAGAGAACGCAAAGAACTCAATAAAATTGGGTCATGTAAGTGAATTATCAGGTAAGCGAATTGCTGTTGATATTAGTGTATATATGTATAAATTTGCATCTGAAGATACTTTAATTGAAAATATGTATTTGATGCTTTCCATATTTAGATATTATAATGTAATTCCAATCTTCGTTTTTGACGGTAAGCCGCCTGCTGAAAAAAAGGAACTATTGCAAAAACGTCGCGAAGACAAGAAGGAAGCTGAGGCTGAGTTTAATGAATTGAAAAATAAATTGCAAATAAATCCAAATATGGAAGAATCAGAAAAACAAGAAATTATGAATAATATGGATATGCTTAAACGCAAGTTTGTAAATGTAAGCAAAAATGATATTGAAAATGTTAAAAATTTAATTCGCTCTTATGGTGCTACTTATTATGATGCTCCTGGTGAGGCAGATGAATTATGTGCTATGCTTACTATAAAGGGTAAGGTATGGGCTTGTCTAAGTGAAGATATGGATATGTTTGTATATGGTTGTCCGCGAGTTATTCGCTATTTAAGTTTGTTAAATCATACATTAGTTTTATATGATATGAAGGGAATATTGGTTGAGTTAGGTATTTCGCAAAAAGAATTGAGAGAAATTTGTATTTTATCTGGAACTGATTATAATAAGGTAAATGATAATGATGATACTAAAAATCATTCATTATATACAACTCTTAAGTATTTTAAGAAATATCATAATAGTAAAAGTAAAAAAGAGAATGAAAATGTATCATTTTATAACTGGTTATTAAATAATACTAATTATATTGAAGATTATGATACACTTATAACAATTTATAATTTATTTGATTTAACTAAAAATTATTGTAATATAAGGATATTTGAAGACATTAGAATTGCAAATGGTCCTATAATGAAAAATTCTATGAACGAGATTTTAAAAACAATTGGGTTTATATTTAAAGAGGAAAAAGAAGTATAAATTTTGTTATTTTTTTTTATTTGTTTTACTTTTTTTATTTGTTTTACTTTTTTTATTTGTTATTTTTTGTTTTTTTGTTGCTTTATTTTTTTTAAGTTTTCTTGTATATTTACCACCTTTTATTAATTTAAAATCTATATTTGTAAATTTAACGGGTTCATGTAATGTTTCTTCTAAATTTAGGTTAAATTCTTCTGGTGCAATGTTAATATTTTTAATTTCAAAATTAGTTATTATTTGACTTGAAGGAATAGTTATTTGAGTGTTGTAAATATTAACAAGTTGATTATTATTGGTTTCACCATTTGTAATCATTAATGTGTTTTGAGGAATTCCAAACCATAAATTAGTATAATCTATATTTTTACCAATTTTTGCATTTATTAAACCATTGCCAATATAAATAAATCTATTAATTTCTTCAATTGTAGTTATATATGTTATAAATGTATACTCAATCATTGCATTTATTATAACTTGATCATTGTCTGGTGCTAATAAGTAGTTTTTTTGTAATACATTTGCAATAATAAATCTATAATCTGATATTTTTTTAGTGCAATCTTCAAGTAAATTGTTAATTGTATTTTTTTTATTTAATATTTCAGAATTTGCATTTATTAAATCAGTAATATTTGATTTATAAAGATTAAATTCAATACTAAGAATTTCTAATGATATTTTAATAATATTTTCAAAAATTGAATTAATTTCATTTATATTAGTAGAGCCAATAAAATTGCATTTATCAAATAATTCTTTAATTAAAATCATATCATTATTGCTGGTATAATTATTTTGTTGTTTTAAATATTCATTATCTCTCTCCATTTGTTGTTTTCTAAAAGCTTCTAATGTTCTATTATTTTCTAAACTTGTATTACTGCTACATAATTGATATGTACTATCATTTATTTCATTATATTTTGTTAGTTGGTGTTCTTTATTATTATTAAGTATTTGAAATTTTTTATTAGCTTCTTCTGCACATTCCCTATTTTTGTCTGGATGAAGTTGTAAAGCTAAATCCTTATATTCTTTTATAGATTTAAAACATTTTGGTATATTATTTATATCTATTTGCGTTTGAGGACATTCATTTATATTACCACCAATAAGTCCTGTGCCATATGCTAAAGCTGCAACACCAACGACCACACCTGCACCTATACCAATAACATTAGCCCAATTAACTGTATTATCTTTATTATAAACAAAACTATTACTTGGAAATGTATACATTGTTTGATAAATATTTACACCAATTCTCTCGTTTTGTTGTTCTGCTTCTGCTTCTGCTACCGGTTGTTGATTTCTATTTGCTTCTGCTACTGGTTGTTGTGGATTTCTATTTGCTTTTTGTTTTGCGCGTTGATTTAATTCATCTTGCTTCTCACGATATTTTTCCCATTTTTTTGCATCTGCATCCCTAAACGCTTGAATATTATCATTAAACTCTTTATTAAGTTTTTGTCTTTCAGCTTCTGCTTTTTGAAGATTTTCAAACCAGTTTTTTCTTTCTTGAAACTCTGCGTGTGCTTTTGCTGGCGCAGCTGCTGCTTCTTTTTGTCTTTCAGCTTCTGCTAAATCAGCTTCTGCTTGTTTTTTTTTAGCGTCTGCTAAATCTTTTTCTGCTTGTTTTCTAGCTTCTTTAGCATAATCTTCATAATCTCTATTACCTGATACATTACCAAATAGTGGTGCTGCATTTCTTTGTTGTCCATAATTTTGTTTCCCAAATAGTGGTGCTGCATTTCTTTGTTGTCCATAATTTTGTTTCCCAAATAGTGGTGCTGCATATCTTTGTTGTCCATAATTTTGTTTACCAAATAGTGGTGCTGCATTCCTTTGTTGTCCATAATTTTGTTTACCAAATAGTGGTTGTTCTTGTAAACGAGCATTAGTTCCTTGTTGAGCACGTCTTCTATCTTCTTCTGCTTGTCTTCTAGCTTCTTCTTCTTTTTGTTTTGCTAATATTTCACCTGCTCTTCTATCAGCTTCTTCTTGTCTTCTAGCTTTATCGGCAGCATTTTCCTGCTGTTGTCCTTGTGGGCGAGCATAAGTTCCTTGTTGAGCATGCATTCTATCAGCTGCTGCTTGTCTTCTAGCTTCTGCTTCTGCTGCTTGTCTTCTAGCTTCTGCTTCTTGTCTTCTAGCTTCTGCTTCTGCTGCTTGTCTTCTAGCTTCTGCTTCTGTTGCTTGTCTTCTAGCTTCTGCTTCTGCTGCTTGTCTTCTAGCTTCTGCTTCTGCTGCTTGTCTTCTAGCTTCTGCTTCTGCTGCTTGAGTTTGTGCTTTTCTGGCTTGTTCTTTTCTGGCAGCTTCATTTATTTTTGATTTACTAAATATATCACTTGCTATATCTCTAAAATTTTGACCTAATAATGATATTAATAAATTAAAATTAGCTTGTCCTATAGCTGTTATAGCTCTTTGAGCCATTGCTAATCGTTGTGTATCAAACCTATTTTTAAGTGCAGGTGTTAAAGGAATAACACTTATATTTTGACCATATTTACCTATAATTGCAGGATTTGGATTAACGCTAATGCGTTGAACTCTTCCAAAATCAATAATAAGTGCTCTTCCATAATATTCATCAGTGCGATCTGTTGTAAAGTAAGGATAATTTGGATTAATTAAAACATTGCCTTCATGAGCATCAATATGTAAATATCCATGTTCTGCCATTCTTCTAAGTTCATATTTATGCATATTTTCAAATTGTCTATATCTAGGATCGTTATTTTTGCTTGCTAATGTATCATAACCTTCCATCATTTCCATAACTATAAAATACATTTGTTGAACTGGCGACATTCCTTTGTTTAAAAAAACATTAAACAAGTTATTTGTAACATCTATGTCTGATCGTGCATATTTTCTTGATAATCCTACGCCTCCAGAGCGTTGTTCTAAACGTGATATAATGTCTCTTTTTAATACATTTAATGTTTCTACATCACTACTTTCTAAATGTCCAATAATTCCAGGACATATTGGTTCCATTGGACTTTTTGTATCAGAAAATGTTTTCATATATAATTCGTGTTGTATAATTACTTCAGTTGATAAAGAGTTTAATGTAATCACTTCAATTTCACCATCATAATGATCTAAATGTCTTCCATCAGGACCATATTTATCAGTTTTCCCGCGTTTAAAAGCAACATATTCTGTATTTCCTGTGCTTGAAATAACTCCTATTTTAATTAATAAAACATTTACTGGTGTGTCTATATTATTGCTTCTAACAGATACATAAGGAGATTCAACACCATCATTAAGATAAAATACATATGTAACGCAAGAAATTGAATCATCTGTTAAAATTTTAATTTTGTTGCAGTTTTTTATAAAAAATATAAATGCTCCATTTTGGTCATAAATTTTTTTTCCGTTTTCTTCTCTTTCAATCCAACGACTTTTTAATCTAACACCACCTTTAATATTGTGTCTAAATTTATGTTTTACCATTTATATATATATAATAAGTATTTTAATTATATTGTATTTAATAAATTATATAGTTTGAATAAACTACATAATTTTATATACACCCACCGAGGGACTTGAACCCTCGACCACGTGATTAAAAGTCACGCGCTCTACCGACTGAGCTAGACGGGTATTATTTATTATTTTGCAACAGCCGATAGATTATTTATCAGACTTGTAGCATTTAAGCAGTGGCACCTTCCTTGGTAGCCTTGGCAAAGTGAGGAGACATATACTTTTGGAGGTTAAAGTAGGTAAGCTCATCAGTAGTCTTAAGCTTAAGAAGAGCAGCAAGTTTCTTGTCGGGGTTGATTTTGCGGCCATTTGTGGAGTCTTGGAGCTTGTGAGCGCGGATGTAAGTGTTGATTTCACGAGTGACATCAGTGCGAGCCATTTCAGCACCCTTTTCCTTACCAAGGAAGGAAGCGAGTTCGTCGGAAATCTTGGTGGGCTTAACAAAACCAGAAGGAGCACGATTTCCAGCCTTTCTCTTGCGCTTAGAAGATTGCTTTTGGGCAGTCTTAACTTCGCGAGACCATTTCTTCTCAAGAGTCTTGTATTCAGATTTCAAAGAGGCAATAAGAGCTCCAAGTTGTTGGAGCTTGGCAACAAATTCATTTGATTGCTCAACGAGGGAAGCTTCAGCATCAGCAGCGGGAGCGGCATCAGTAGCAGGAGCAGCTTCAACAGGAGTAGTAACAGGAGCAGCTTCAACAGCAGCCTCAGTCTTTACAGCCTTGGGCTTTCTAGCTTTCTTTTCAGTTGCAGGAGCAGCAACATCAACAACAACAGGAGCAGGGGTGACCATTTCGGTCTCAGTCTTAGATACGGTTTTCTTGGGCATCTTATTATACTATACTCTATAGAGATGCTTTTAAGTAGTTTTAAGGCTTATAATATATATTGTTAGCATAATATGACAATATAAATTTAATTTGTTATATATAATCGTGCCCTACATAAAATTAAAATGGAGAAAAGCTTTGAAAAAGCCAAGGAAGGGATGTAGCAGCATCTTCGTTAACAATTGTTAAAGCTCCCAATACATAACATGCTCCTAAAGTTTTACTATCGTTGTCAATTCCGTTATTAACGAATTTTTCTAAAACATCTAAAACATCTTTTTTAATTTTATTTACATCTTGCTCGATATTTAGGTAATGCATATTTAAATGTCTAAATGGATCACCGTGTGGCGGACAAATATTTCTTTTCACTTGCATTTCAATTTGAGCTCTGTAGTTCCATATATCTGCCAATTCTCTCACCAATCTTATAAGTTTAACTTTATTTAAAGAGAGAAACCATTGAAAATTTGAATAATTACCTAATGCGTCTATTTTTTGAAATAATGATAAAGCACGCATTTCAATTACTTTTTCATTTGATAAATTTTGTGTTTCGTCTTCATAAGATAAATTAATTTGTATTTTAAGCATTATACTTAATCTTACTATTTTTCTAACAGTTGCAATAATTGACTCTGGAATTGGGTTTCTATTATATGGATTTTTAACATTCTCTCCAGATTTTGATTTCGCAATTAAATTAAAGAGAGAAGCAATGTCAAAACCATAAATAAACCCGTCTGCATCTTTATAGCTTAAAAATTGATGAATACTTAATTCTTCTAATGGTTCCATTGTAATAAAATCATCTGAGTTTGTACATAAACTACGATTATTTGCTGCAGGACCACGTATTTTAAAATAATTTCTTACTAGGTTTCCTCTAACACATTTTTGAATTTTAATTGCGCTTTTAGAAAAATGAAGATGTGAATAAATACGAGCTAATAATTCGCCTTTATTTCCACCTATTTTTAATTTGTAATATTTTGAAATACTTTTTAATTGAGGAACACTATAATTGTATTTTAACATTGATGTGTAATTTTTCATTGTTGGAATATGTATTTTTTCATCACTAACTTTTTCTAGTTTTGCAGGAATAATCATATTCTTTTCACAATTTGCAACGATAAGTGCCATATAATCACTAAATAGCGCATCATTATTTTTACCCTTCTTTAATATTTCGGTCATATATAATATAAATGTAGATTTTCTTTGAGTAGTTTTTAAATATAATATTATATTATGGGTTTAAATACTTATTTTATTTACTATTTATTAATAAATTACTAATGCTTGTTATTTGCATTTTACTATTATGGTAAAGTATGATGTTAATCGGATAATTATATTAATTATTTCCTTACCATATATCGTGCAAATATTTATTAATATATTTTTTATATTAGCACTTAAAGACAAAATTATATAATATTATATAAATGGATAGTCACATGTATTCTATTTCTGCTACTTATTTTTATGACGATAATACGCCTCATGTTGTTAAAAAAGAGTTAACGCCTTATATAATTGTTGATACTATTAGTGAATTTATTAATAATCAATATGAATACATATTTGGAGTAAAACCTGATAATAAAGTTTTAATAATGCTTACGGAAGGATATATATTATTTAATTTGCATAAAAATAAATATATGTTAAAAAATAAAACTGAATTATTAAAATATATTGCAAATAATAACATTTCTATTGAGGAAAAGGATTATTTTACTAATATTTTTCTTTTCATTCAAAAACCCAAATTTTTAACTGCTGAAGAACGTGAATACATTAGAGCTTGTGGAGACCTAAATGGCTATAATAAAAATTAATAAAAGATATTATTTTATACGTATTTTATAAGTTTTATTTTATTTTAATATGTATTCAAATACTTATTTAATAAATTAAAATGCTTATCATATATGGTAAGCTGAAAAAACGGCACTAGCATTTATTTTAATTTATATTTTAAAAAAAAATTGATTTAAAGATAATCCAATAATGTAAAGTATACTAACTAAGATGACTACTGCTATTGTTGACGGAACTAATATTGATATGTCTGTATTCTCATACAGCGCTCCTAAGGCTAATCCTGCTGGAGGAAAGGTTGTTAATTTATTAAATAAGCATGCTAAGGAATCGCTAACTATTGCTGTTCCTCTTATGGGTTCATGGGGTGCTCAAGAATCTAAGGAAGTTACTGGAAAGGATGCAACTGGAAAGGCTATTACTAAGGGAACTGGAAAGTATACTATGTCATTGCAATTTGCTAAGGGGCAATATACTACTCCTGATGCTGATGCGTTTTTGGAGCAAATGAAGGCTGTTGAGCAGAAAATTAAGCAAGATGCTATGATTTATTCTAAGGAGTGGTTTGGTAAGGAAATTAAGTCTATGGATGTTATGGATATGGTATTTAGTCCAATGCTTAAGTATCCTAAGAAGGAAGGCACTGTAGATGAAAGAGATTATGATAAGTCTCCTAGTATTACTCTTAAGTTGCCTTGCTGGAAGGATGTATGGCAAACTTCTGTATTTGATGAAGATTACAATCCTCTTTATGTTAAGGGTAAGACTGAAGCCGGTATTACTCCTCTTGATTTCCTTGTTAATTCATCAAAGGCTCCTATGCAAGTTGTTTGTTTGATTCAATGCGCTGGTTTGTGGTTTGTAGGCAGTCCTGCAAAGGTTTCTATTACTTGGAACTTAAAGCAAATTATTGTTAGAAAGCCTAAGACTTCATCTATTCCTGATGATACTTGCTTCCTAATGGTTAAGCCTTCTGATATGGCTGCGCTTAAGGCTTCTCCTCAACCTGAAATCGAGCAAATTGATGCAGTAAGTAGCACTATTGTAGAGGATTCTGATGGAGAAGAGGAATTTCAATTACCTCCTCCTAAGGCTGTAGAGGCACCTAAGCCTACTCCTGCTCCTACTCCTGCGGTTGCGGAGGCACCTGCTCCTGAAGAAAAGAAGAAGAGAATTATGACTAAGAAGCCTAAGGAATAAAATTAATAAAGGCAACTTTATAAAAATAAAAAATTAAATAAAATATAAAATTTTTTTTCTATTTTTTACTAATAAATTTTAAAATACTTATTATAATAAATAAAATTGATTTAATTATTATAATAGAAATGAACCGCATAATATATTACAATGAATACCTTACCGAAGTGCACCTTAAATAATATGCTTTTATTTGTTCCAATGAATGAACAAGAGAGAGCATTATATAATTTAATAGATAAAGAAGCATTAAATAAATATCTTGAAGATACAAAAAACAAATATTATGGAGGCAAATTTTATCTTGGAGGTCAAATTAAAATGGGTCCTGATGATGAAATTACATTACAAAAATTTAATGAAGTTAGAGAAATAACAAAACAACGACTTATTGAATATGGTGGTCCTTGTAATTCTTGGGAAGCTGCAAGCATTTCGCATTCAGAACGCATTCTTGATAATGCAGAAAAAATTGTAAAATGTTATTATAAAATTGGTTATTTGAGAGAACTTGAAAAAGTTGGAAAATTAAACTCTGATATAAATGTGGAAATTGCAGAGTTTTTATAATAAAAAATTTATATTATTGTTATATGAACTATTACATCTGTCTTTTCAGATACATCGTAAATGTCTCGTTTAACCTTGGCTAATCCTTGGCCTTTTATTTTATAAATTTGATTTTTTTTTATATATAATTGTTCTATTGGAATACTTAATTCTTTACTACCTATTTGCACTAAGATTTGATAATTGTTTAACATTATATTTGGTAAATCTTGCACATTTATTTGTTTTATAATATGTATATTATTATCGTCATCAATCGTAAAACCATTTTCTAATTCAGGTTCGCATATTACAAGAATTTCGCTGCTATTATTTTTAGTTTCAAAATAAGATTCATTATGCCATAATGGAACAAAAAATATTTCATTATTTACATGCAATTTATATAAATTATTATTTATAAGATCATTAATACTTGGGTTTAATTTATATATTTCAACATTATCATACTTTTTAACTACAATCTCTCTAACCAAGTCTAAAATCTCTTGGCTTAAATGAAGTGTAGAACGATTATTAGAGAGAAAAGAGTAAATATTAAGTGCAGTTTCCTTATCCAATTCATTAAATAATTCGGTTGATATTTTTTTACCTGCACCAATAATTTTACTTACTATTTTAGATAAGACTTCTTTTTCAAAAGACGACTGTATAAATTGTTTTAAAATATCAGCGTAGAGAGAAGATTGAGAATAAGTGGTTTTTTCAACGTCATCATTATCATCATTAATGTATAAATTATTTAAATAATTATATGCTTCATTTATTTTTTTAAATCTCTCGTTTGACTCTTCTGTATTTCCATTTTTATCAGGATGATATTTTAATGCTAGTTTTCTATACTGTTTTTTTATAGTTTCCTTATTAATATTCGATTTGCTATTTATGTCTAATTCTAGTGCTTCAAATGCATTTTCATAATTCATTTAATGTAATTGAATTATTAAACTTTAAGTATTAAATTATTTGTTATATTTATTTTTATATTTTTTAATAGATTTATTTGCAGTTTTACGAGGATATCTTTTTGATTTTGTTTTTGTTTTTTTACGTTTACCACCTGTTGGGTTGGACACTATTCCTTTATTAGAACAAACCAATGCAGACTTTATATTTAATACAGTATTACCATTTTTGTTTTTTATATATAGTTCAAAATCCTCTTCATTAGGGTTATTTAAATTTTCTATGCAATATAATTTTGGATTTGAAACATTAGTTTTTAACATGTCTTGAACGTCAATAGGATAAAAATTAGGTTCTGGAGAAGATGCAAACCAATAATAAGGATTTATACGTTGTCCAAATGTAATTGTTACCGCTGCATTTTCCTTTTTAGCTATATTTTTAAAAAATTCTAAACAAACAGATTTAACCCTATATAATAATTTTAATTGTAATTCATCAGTTAAGTCTAATATTGGAAAGTATTCATTTAAATATTCAGATTCCACTTGTCCATATCTATCATTTGCTATTGTATTTTGTCTTGCAATATCAATTTGTGTTTCTTTTGATATCCAAGTATTAAATTGTGTCATGCTATCAACAGAAAGATACATACTTAGCCAAATATTATCTCCAACTGCACCCAAAATACTTCCATTAGCTGTTGTTTTTGAAAAACCACTATTATCATACATTCCTCTAAATACAGTTTTATTATTTAAGCTGTATAATGATGTTAAAATTGGCAATGTTTTAGTATCCTTATTTCCTCCAGAAAAGTATTGATAAATTTTTTTTTCATATTTTCCATCTAAAGCATCTGTTCCATATTTACGTAAAACTCTTCCATAAATTTGTTCTTCATCACCTGCTGTTTCAGATAATCCTAATGAAATAAGAGCCGGATTATATATAAAACTAAATCCCTCTTTATGATTTTCTGATATTACAATACATATAGGTTCATTTCCAGCAGGATCATTAAATTTTTTAATTGGAAATGTAAATCTAACACCAAAGTTTACTTGTTCTTTTAAATCAAAAGGATCTAAATATTTATTTAACCATATGTATTTATATCCTTTTTTATTAAGAAAATCACAAAATCCAAACATAATATCATCCGTTGGAGGATAAACTATTGGCAAATAATATTCAACTGTTGTATTATCATCTGTAATAATATTAGAAGTTGTTGAATCTGTTTTAATTCCATTTAATGCATAATGAGGATGATAAGTAAATTGAGTATATTTTGTTGTATATTTATTTTCTTTTTGTATTTCAGTATTTTCTCCTTGAAAAATAACTCCAGTTCTAATAATTTTTAATAATTCTAACACATTTTCAAATTTACATTGTTCGTTTTTATATAATTGTAAATCATATGGTTTATTTTGTAAAAATTGAACGTTTTCAGAAATACCGTTGGCAGTTTCTATTATTTTTTTACGCAAAAAATTAAAATATTTGTTATCATTTAAATCAATTTTGGTAACCTTTTTTTGCCAATTGCTAAATATAGATACATTTGTCCAATTATTATCATCATTATTATCATTATTATTATCATTATTATTAGATTCTTCCTCTTTATAACTTCTGCCCCAGAATCTAGAATCAACATTAAATTCATCAGGATATTCGTCATTGAATTTTTCTTTAAACTCTGTTTCTTCACGCCATAGGGGTTTTGTATTATTAAAAACATCAACATAATTTTCTGATATATTAATAGGCAAACGTGGTTTATCTTTAAAATTTTTATTTAAATCATATTCTTTTGTTGTTATTTTATCTATGCTTATATAAACGCCTCCTGTTTGCCATCTATTATTATATGATCCATTATCTGTATATATTTTTGCTTTATTTTCCAAAAATCCTAATTCTGGTGTGTTAGTTTCATTCTCTTTTGGAGTTTTAAAATATTTTAAATATTCATTTTTTAAATATGTTTTTTCATAATTTTTATTAATATCAATTCCACAAGATATTTTATTTAAAATGTTATTTAATTCAGTTAATAATTTTGAATTTTTTTCGTTTGTCATATCAATTATACCAAGACGAAATAACTTGTTAAGAATACCTTTTTCATAATCTTTAATTATTTTTACTTGATTTTGTGTAAATGGATAATATATATTTTCAATATATTTTTCAGGAAATGCATTTGTTGTTCCATTTTTATTTACATTTTGTTCTAACTTATATTTTGGTTCTGAATTTACTATTTGTGTATAAAATTCAGTATTATCTATAGCTGTATTAATATAATCATAATTATAAATTGAAATAAATGGTGATAAATTTTCAATTATACCATTTAAATTAAACTCTCCACCGCAAATTAAATTTTCAATAGCAAAATTAATTACACTTAAACAAATCTTACCGACAAAAAGTGCAAAATTTATTATTTCTTGTGAAAAAAAGGTTAAAATACTTTTTCCTATTGGCGTTGTAGCAGCTTTTCCTATTGGAGACATTGCAGCTGCTATTGTTGTTGAAACAAATTCTATTGCTTTTTCTACTGCTTCAGGTGTATAACTTGACAAAATTTCCATTAACCTATTTATAAATTCAGGTGTTTTAAACCATTCAGGAAGAGGTATACTTGGCATATAACTAACTATTAAAATAACAATAAAAGGTAATACTCTGCTCATTATCATAAATGATATTGCTTTAATATCAATTGGACTTCCATCTCCTTGCTGAAATAATTTTACTATATTTGAAATAATTGTTTTAATAAAACTACCAATAAGTTGTTTTATTGTAGGAGGACCACCAGCTGTTTGTTCTTCATTTATTTCTTCAATATAAAATGTATCTTCAAAATCATAATTAAGTATTTCTATTAAATAATAATTTGTAAGTAATTGTTCTGTATATTTTAGTGTTTGAATATCACTTAATAAGTTTGTTGTATTTTTTAACAAAATAATATCTGTAGTTTTTTTCATAAAATAATTACACTGAGTTTGTAATGTTAAACCAACGTTATACAAATATAGTTCTAACAAAATAGGAATTTCCTTAACAAAAATATCATTATTAATATTTTGAATTAATAATTGTTCATTTGCATTACTATAAGGAATTAATTCACCTTCTCCACCAAGATATTTTTTTTTATGGGTTTTATTACGTTTTAAATATTTTTTTTTAATAGTTTTTACCCGTTTTTTACCTCCAAAACTTATTTTAGTGTTTTCTATTGAAATATCAAATGAAACTGGATTTTTTAAAAAAACCCAATTTGGTCCTAATATTGGACTTAATAAAGTTGAAACTTTTTCATTGCCTAATATTTTTAAACTTACTTCATAAGGAACTTTTCCATTTAAACAATCAAATAAAAATTGTAATATTGTAATTATATTATCATTTGATATACCTGTATCTTTTACAATGGCATTTAATATTGGTTTTGCATTAATTAATGTTGAATTATCAAAGTTTTGTATAATAGAATTAATTTCTTGCTTTAGAGCTAAAGATTGTTCTGGTAGGTCTTTAACATATTTAATAATTTCACTATTATTTTTACCTCCTTTTAATCCGGGTTGTCTAATTTCTATTATTACTGGTTGTGTTTTTAAATTGTCTAAAGTGTCTTTTAAATTATTTGATGCAGTTGTTAATTTGTCTATTTCTGTTGGTATCTGACTTTCTTTAGCAGTTTCAAATACATTTATTAAATTATCAAATAATTGTTGTGAATTACTAATTTTGGTAATTACAGGATCTGTCACTTCTTTTATTTTTTCATCAGTAACCACACTTAAACGATTTTTTAATTCTTTTATTTTGCTGTTTACCATATTTTTACTCTTTTGTAAAGCGTCTAATGCATCTTTACTTTTGGTATTTACATAATTTGTTTGATCACTTATAAAACCATCTACAAGATTTTGTAAATCATTAACATTTTTATATATATCATTAACTTGATTATAAATTTTTTTACCCTCTTGTTTAACCATTTCAGCAGTTTTATAAATTTCTTCAGCTTTTTCTTTACCAACAAACAATCCAACAAAATCTATAAAATTAAACTCTTTATTGTCTTTATTTAATTCAGCTTCTAAATCAGGAACTGTTGCACCAGTTAAATTTTGATTAATTAAATATATATCTGCTAAAAATCCTTTAGTTATAGAATTTTTTGTTGATTCATTTATTTTGTTAAATCTATTATAATAATAGTTAGAATTATGAGGAGCCTCTTTTACTACATCTTTACATAGTTTTTTATTATTACTTTCATTTATTTCTCTAATATTTAAAAATTTTACAATCGAAACAACATCATAAGGTGTTTTTTGAATGGGTGTTCCTGTTAAAAATATACTTTGTTTTATTATATTTATTTTAATAAAATTAACAAACCTAACATCTTTAATTGCTGTTACAGTGGGATATTTTTGTAATTTTGCATTGTATTCTTTTTTTGTCTGTTCATCTGCATTTTCACTTAATATTTGTGGTTCTAGTATCATTTCACCAAATTGACCATCTAATGCTCCTTGTTTATAATTAATATCATATCCTTGTTTTGATTCAGGTTGTAATTTTTCTGTTATAATTTTATGTGCTTCATCACATATTAAAACATCATAATGTTCTCTAAGTTGCTCTAATCCTTTATATTTAAATAACTCTAAATAATTAAAACCTATAAAAGATACTTTATAATAACTTGCTTCATCATTATTACATTTTATACAAGCTTCAAAAGATTCAAAAGTGTATTTATATTTATGTTTGTTTCCATTAGCGTCAGTATATTCTTCACCATCTACATTATAAACTGTTTTATTACAAACATACATTCCCAAAATTACAGCATCATCACCAAATGATGAAAAAAATAATCCTTGTGGACAAATTGCTAATACTTTTAAAGATTTTTTTGATTCATTACCTTGACCATTTTTTGAAAACTTATTTTCATTTGATAAGTGTGATAAAGCTATTGTTGTTGAGGTAATAGTTTTACCGGTTCCTACTCCATGAAATAAAAAACAAGCTTTATCATTTTGTTGTCTATATTTAGTAAATTTATTTACAGTTATAAATTGTCTTGCATCTAAAGAAGCAGGAATTTCTGTTTCAAAAGTATTATTCATATCTACCAAATTAAAAGGAGTTAAATTTTTAAGTGCATTTAAATTAACATTTACTTGTATATTTGTATTTGCTGCAATATATTGCATATAAATTATTAAAATAGTGTAGAATTTTTTATTTCTACTATTTGTAATAAAATTAATAGGCTGTATATTGTTATTTATTAAATTTAAATTGTTATTTATTAAAGTTAAAATATTACTAAAAAAAAATTCATCATTCAAAATAAAATTTCGCAACGTAAGAACTACTTCAGAATACTGCAATTTTTGTATCTCATTTACTGTCTTTTGAATTTTATTACTGTTACCACTAGCTTCACTCATAGCCTTGGATGTAACAGTATTAAAAAAAGCTTCATTTTCAAAAAAACTTTTTAAAACGTCATTTGCATTTCTGTCATCAAGTCCACTACTTGGATTTAAAGGAATTAAATTATAAATGTCTAAAAAAATTTCTCTTGTAAAATATTTATAACTATTGCATTCATTCATTTTTATGGTTATTAGTGTTTTTAAATCTTCTATTTTAAATTTTATCATAAAAGTTTGGAATGAAGAATTGTTATTTTTTTTATATGTTTGTAATACATCGTTTTTTTTTTCTTCATTTTTTCTTAACGTCTCTGGACTTGAACCTTTATCTTTTAATAATTCACAAGCTTCATTTACATTAATATCTAATTTAACACACAAATCTACAAGATCAGGTTTTCTAATATCCGTTTTTCTACCATTGCTGTCAATTTTTTTTCCTAACCAAATTGCATAAACACAATTTATTATTAATTTTTTATCCTTGCAAATTGGCGATTGATTTAAGTTTGTTAAAGAAGGAAGACTTAAATTTGATGTTTGAGCTTGAGATCTAGTTGAAGTTTGAGGAGGAGGGGGAGGTTGAGTTGAAGTTTGAGGAGCAGGTTGAGTTGAAGTTGAAGATTTAAAAAATGATGGTATAAATGAAGAAAAATTTAAATTTGTAGTTTTTAAATCAGTATTTGTTTTAGATGGAATGGTAGAATCTAAAGCAGCATTCAAATTAGCATTTGTAAATGGAATGGTAGAATCTAAAGCAGCATTTGAATTAACATTTGCTGTAGATGGAGCAGTAGAATTAAAAGCAGCATTTGTTGTAGATGGAATAGTATAATCTAAAGCAGCATTCAAATTAGCATTTGTAGATGGAATTGCAGGTTCTTGTTTAAAATCATTATTAGCAGGGTGTATTTTTGCTCCAACTGCTCGAAATACACCACCTTCTTGCGAATTTTCGTTGTTAATATTTTCCATTAATTATATTATTTAAGTATATTATTATTTTTAAATAATACAAACTATAATTATTAAAAACCATGTATTAATTTTGCTAAATATAGCAAATAATTTTCAACATGATAAATGGGTCTATAATTGTTATTATAATATTGAAAAAAACTATAGGTTTTTATAAGAATATCTGACATTTGTTCTCTCTTTATTTTCTTTTGTTTTACAAGTGTAGAGAGAATATACCAAATACAATCCGTTATATCAAGATTATATATAAAAATATCATAAAGTATATCTCTAAATTTAAGATATTGCAAATCATTTACGTTTAATAAATTATTAAGTATTTTATTACATATAATTCTATATTGCAGCATTAAATCTTCATTATACAAATGCAAATTTTTTATATTTGTTATATTTTCTGTTTCCAATTTTGTAGGAAGTTTTGTTTTAATACACTTTACATATGACGTTTTTGTAGGTCTTGCAACACGTATAATTTCACAGCAATTTAATATATTATCAGGTATAAAACTTATTTCTTCAGTAATTAATATAAATTTTAACTGAACCGGAATTGCACTATTTAACTGCATATAACTATAAAAATTTTCTAACAACTCACTATGAATTTCGTGAAAATATTTACATACAATAATGCCAGACTTATCCACCTTTGCCGATATAATATCAATTATTTGCTGATAAATTTCATGCCAAAGTAGTTTTGAATTGCAACCTAAGAGAGACATATCAATTTCATAATGAATATCACTAATTTTAAAGAAATATTGCTGCTTATTGTATGTTAAACTTATTTTTTTTTCATATTTTAATTCGCTTGGACTATAACCTTTTATGGATTTTAACATTTGTGTATATTTACCAGTGCCACTTGGTCCATAAAATATTATATTTTTAAGTTCATTTAAGGTTTTGGGAAATTTACTATAAATTTTATCTAGTTTTGGATGTATATTTGCACGTTTATTTTCTTGTATATATTCTTCAAAATGTGTTTCATAAAATTTCATTTAATATTATATAAAAAAGCAATAATCTTTATTATATAATATAACTTATTTATTTTATTATTAGTTCATCAAATCATATAAACTATAACAAAAATTATTTGAAGAATAACCGTTTGGCGGTTCCATATCATAAGCTGCATTTTTAATAGGAATAATATATTTAAATACATCTAGTGCTTTTTCCTGTCCCTTTTTAAAATCAGATTTACTTATTTCAAATATTCTTAATTGATTTTTATCATATCCGTCAAACATTGTTAGTTTTCTAAATTCAAATAACACGTCTAATATACTGTAATATGCACCTAATATTATACAATTATAAAAACACATACGTTTGTATCCTAACCACTCATAATAACTATTATTATATTCATTATCGCCTAAAACCTTTGACAAAGTTATTGAAACATCCTTTTCTAGCTTTCTTTCTGCAGGATTTGGATGTTTAAATTTAATATAATTACATAACATAAAATTTTTATCTGATATTTCATATTCTCTCATTTTTTTACATAATAAATCTGCAATCATACCTAAAGAAGTGTAATGTTCTTCTGCAATATATGGGTTTTTACCTTTTGCCATTGCTGCTTGAATAATGCCATCTCTAACTTCTACTATATTAACAAATATTTGTGTTATATTTGATGTATCTAATGAAGCATCTAATTCTCTCTTATTTGCTAATGACTCCATAATATATCTTTTTGAAGCCTCTATTTGTTCTTCATCATTAAATATATCAATAACAATATTTAATACTTTACATGGTTTACCGTCGCATAATAATTTTTCTCTCGGATTTGAGTTACTACATAAGAAAAAAGGCACCATTTGATATCCTGCATTAACACGTGAAATAGGATAGTCCTTATCTACATATTCTTCTTCCAATGTTGTTTCATTTACCTTGCTTCCAAATGATACATAAATTAAATCTTTTGAAAAAGATGGTATAAGTTCAAAAATAGGTGCTAAAGATGTAGTTATTATTTCAGTTAAATTTTCATTATAAGGCACATTTATAACGCGCTGTGATTCAAAACCACCTTTTAAATAGTATTTATTGCTTTGTTTTTTTTTGTTTTTGTTATTCTTTTTATAACGTTTTAAAGTTCGCCTTTTTAATGTATTCTTTAATCGTATTTTTTTTAATGTTGTTGTTTTATTTTTTAAACGCATTACAATATATATAGTATAAATATATTAATATATTTAAATACATAATAAAAAGATTTTACAATATTAATTAGGAAATAAATGAATATTGTAAAAAAATTAGATCAATATGATGAAAGATATGTGTTTTTTTGTGAACCTATAAAAAATAATGTAATGAATGAAGGCAATTTTATTAGAATATTATATTCAAACAGTCATTTTACATTAAATGGTATTTATTTACTTATAAATTTAACCGATATATGCTGTGATAAATATTATACAAAATACAAATGTGTTTTTAACCCAAATATGCATAAGGAATTAATTCATAAGTTAAAAATAATTGAAGAAAATTTAATTGCCAAATACAATTTTGTTAATAAAATTCCACAATACAAAATATATGATCAACTTATAAATGGTAATATTAAATTATCAAATGATATTGGTAATAAGTCTCAATGCAATTTAATTCTTAAAATTTCTGGCATTTGGGAAACACAAGACAAATATGGGTTAACCTTTAAATTTGTTAAAATTAACTAGTTTTATTAGTGTGAAATATTTGTAAACCCATCTGTTGTATAATACTTTAATATTATATATAAAACAGCTACAGTCATTGAGCTTATAACACCTAATAAGTATATAATACTTGATGTAACCTTTTCAATTCTTCCAGTATTTTGAAATTTATCCGTAAATACATTATTATAAATAATATACAATTGTATAAATATTAAAAGTGCAGTTATATTACTAAATGAATAATAATTATTTGATACACGATTATCAATTATATTACTTTTATATTTAACTATTAAATATAACGTTATTGATATTACTGCTAACATAAGTAAAAAGGGACCTGATGACATTAAAATAGTTGCTAACATTTGCATTATTGAACTGCCTTCAATAACTTTCATAATATTGTTAAAAATAATAATAAGCATCATTGCAATAGCTAAAATTAATATTGAATATCCTGCAATATATGAATTTAAAGAAGTTAAGCCTTGTGTAAAAAACCCAACTACAAAAGATACTAAACCTGCTACAATAAATCCTTTATAAACACTTGTATACCAATTTGCCATTTATATTAATATAATATTTTTTATTATATTAATACCATAATTTTATATTTTTATTTTAATTTTTATTTTTAAGAATATATAATTCATTCTTTAGAGCCTCAATTTCTGCATCTAATGACTGAATTTTTGAAACAAGAACTGGAATTAACTCAATATAATTAATTGTTTTATATCCCATTTCAGAGTTTTTTACTAGATTTGGATATACCTTTTCAAAGTCTTGTGCTATAAATCCGTAATGCACATTTGATTTAACATCATTATTAAATGTAAAACTTACTGGTTTAATATCTAATAACATATTTGCCTGCTCTCCCCAAATTTCATGTATATTTTTTTTTAATGTTGCATCTGACGGATTATATATTGAGCCATTAACATATAGATCAGTTGGAATATAAACTGGAGTAGAACTATTAGCAGGCGTTTGAACTTTAACACCACTTGGTAAACGTTTGTAAACCCATGCTGCTTGACTAGATGGACCTTCTACAAATTGTTTTATACCTTGAGAATTGTCTGGTTGTTTTCCACCATAATTAGAGACTGTTCCAAATAAAGACATTATATTATATATTTGTATTCTTTTTAATTTAAATTTTTGTATTTTATATATTAAAAAAATCATAATATAGTATAATAATGGCGCATAACTTTCCTTTTAATAACGGTCAAATACCCTTTAATACAGATAATTCGCATCCTTTGATTCCTAATTCTCAAGAATATATTTATTATAAAAAATATGTTTCATTTCACTCACAAGATCGAGATATGTTAAAATTTCCTAATTCTAGTGAATTTGAAATTGAAATGCCTCAAGATTTGTTAAATGTAGCAGCTTTAAGACTTGTAAATTGGACTTTTCCTGCAAACTATAGCACATTTTCTTATTTTAACTCGAATATTAGTATGACCTTTAAAATTAATAATCCATATAATCCAAATATTAATGGTGTTTCTGATATACTTGTTCAAAAAACTTTTGAATACTTTTTTTTAAATCAAGATACGCTTTTTGAAATATTTATTGAAGAAGGATTTTATAATCCCACTCAAATGGTAACTGAATTAACTAATAAATTTAATCAAGCCGTTTCATCAAAATTGCTTAGCTATTTTAATACTAAATCTACTGATCCGGCCTTAACGCCTGCACAACAAGCTGAATATTTACAAGCAATCAATCAATTTAAATTAACCGAAGGTTATAATAATTTTATTATTGTATATAACAATGTTAGTCAAAAAATATGGTTTGGTAATACTTGTGATGGATTTATATTAACAAATGAAACACAACTTATTAAAAAAGACTTAGTAGAAAATTTACAATGTGGACCAAAGTCGTCATTACCTGATTTTGATAACTGGGGATTACCTGGCAATTTAGGATTAACAAGATGCAATGCTAATTCTATAAGTGGTTCTATGTTAACAAATATTACTGACTTTGCAAATTATAATGGTATTGTGGTGCCACGTTTTTATTATGGAGATGTATTTCCTGGTGACAACGGTTTTTGGCTTTTACCAAATCCCGCGTTAACTGGTTCTGAAGTGCATTGGGTGCAATGTTTTGAAAAAATTAATTTAATGGGTCCTGCCTATTTTTATATGGAAATTGAAGGTAATAATTGTATGGATGAAACATCGCCGTTTAATGTTAGTGAATTTACATTAAAAACAAATCAAACCAACGGCGTAGTTAATTCCGCATTTGCTAAAATTGCCGTTCCAACAACACCTATTTCACAATGGTTTGACCGTGATTCATTTCCATACAAGTTTTATTATCCTCCTGCAGAGAGAATGCGTAGATTAAAAATTAAATTTAGATATCATAACGGACAACTTGTTGAGTTTGGTGTATTTCCATTTTCATTTGTTATTGAATTTACATTACAATTGCCTCAAATTTTAAGAAGTTCTAAAACAATGCCTTACCCAAATCCTTACCCAACGCAGGGAAGATAATTAAATATTATATTTTCCATTTAACCAATACTTTAAAATATTGATATCACATATTTTATAGTCTTCTTTTGTTTCTGTTACAAAAGTTTTTATATCGTAGAACTGTGGCTTTTTCATACGAGCAGTTTTATAAAATATATAATCACCTTTTGGACCGCGTCTTATAGATGTATTAGCATTAATTTCTCGAATAAGATTTGAACCTTCTTCAAGGAACCCTTTAACTTCGTCAAATGTTATATTTTCAATAGGACGATTTCCAAGCTCTTTTAGAGTTCTTGAATTCTCTCCCCATGATATATATAAACCAAATTTGCCTTTCTTTAAATATACTGGAACTCCATTATATTCGCCTAAGGTGTATTGCGTTTTAACTGCCTTTGAATTATCTATTATATCTTCTGCAGTAAATTCGCCTTTTTCCAACGTTTTAATACTAACATCCTTTTTAATAGGTTTAAATTGGACTTCTTCCTTACCATCCACTTCTTCAACATGCTTTATAACAGGTCCATATTTGCCTATAATATAAGTATTATTATCATCTATTTTATATTCTATTTTATGTTCCATACTCATATTATCTATGATTGAATCTATTTGCTTATTACATTCATTACATAAGTTATACCAAGTATACTCTCCTTTTGCGATTTTGTCTAAAACTGTTTCCATTTCACAAGTATATTCATATTTAAAGAGAGAATCAAAATGTTTTTCAAGAAATTCCATAACAACTATACCCAATGGTTGAATAACTAACTTGTTTTTTTCATTTCCAAATTCTCTCTGTGTTTCTATTTCTGCAATTTCATCATCTTCCAATTCAAAGTCCTTACACGCTATTTGCTTTCCTTTTATGTCTTCTTTTTTAACATAACCGCGTTCTTGAATTTTATCAATGAGAGAAGAGAAAGTAGATGGTCTACCAATACCTTTTTCCTCAAGTAGTTGAACCAACCGCGCTTCTGTATAATGTTGTTTTATACCTTTAATTGTAGACTTCGCACATACCTTTTTATATGGAATAGTTTCACCTTTTCTAATAGTTTGTAAATATTGATATTCTCTGTTATCAATAGCATACGACTTATTTACTATTTTCCATCCAGGAAAGTCAATTAATTCGCTACTATATGTAAATTTCTTATCGTCATAAGCACTAATACTTGCGGTAATTTGCATATATGATGCAGGTGCCATACAACTTTCCAACGTATTGCTCCATATAAGTTTATACATTTTTTGTTCCTTTGGACCAAAGCCTAAATGTTCAGGCAAATAGGGGAGACAAATGTAAGTGACTCTAATAGCTTCGTGCGCTTCTTGCCTTAAGACTTGTCTTAATGCATTTTCCGTCTCCTTTTTTTTAGAATTTATTACTGTATTATTTTCTCCCGCGGTGCTGTCAATTAATGCGCCAATATATTTTTCTCCCTGAGCGTATGACATCATAATATATTCCCTCACAACCTTCAAAAACTCGCCACTATATGTCTTCGAATCTGTGCGCATATAAGTAATAAATCCGGCTTCATATAGCGTTTGACAAATTCGCATTGTTTCTTTTGGCGAATAATGTAGTTCATTACTGGCTACTTGTTGAATTCTTGAAGTTGTAAATGGCTCTGGTGGTGCTTTGTATACTTTTGTTGGTTGACTACAATTATAAATATGTTTATGATCCGCGGAACCATCTAAAAACGCAACAACTTCGTCTTCTGTTTCGCAAGTAGAATTTAATTCAAATGGTATATTTAAATTTGTAAAATATCCTACAATATTATATACCCTTTTGCTTTCCGCTTTTTCTATTTCAATATGATTATCATATACAAGACGCAATGCGGGTGTTTGACATCTACCTGCACTTAATGAGTTTTCCTTATTCTTTTTAATTAGCTTCCACATTATTGGTGACACTTTAAATCCAACTAAAATATCAAGAATTTGTCGTGCTTGTTGTGCTTGCACTATATTCATATCAATTGTTCGAGGATTTTTTACGGCTTCTTTGAGTGCTTTTTCAGTTATCTCATTAAATGTTATGCGTTTAGTTTTATTAACATCTAGGTTAAAGAGTTGACAAACATGCCACGAAATTGCTTCACCTTCGCGGTCACTATCTGAGCTAAGTAAAATATCGTCTGCTTCTTTAATTGCCTTTCTTAAAACTTCAAATTGTTTTTTCTTAAGTGATTCTTCAATAAGTGAAAATGTGGGATTAAAATTGTTTTCAATATCAATGTCTTTGAGAGAAGCAAGTGCGCGTAAATGGCCGAATGTTGCAACACATTTATATCCAGGTCCTAAATACTCTTCTATTTTTTTGCATTTTGCTGGAGATTCAACTATTACAAGTGTTGTAGTGGTTTTAGCGTATTTTTTCGACATAAATATAAGATTATATACTTTATTATATTTATGTTATTTTGATTCATTTTTATTTTTGAGAAGCCGCTTTAAATTGCTTCCAAGATATTTGAACTTCGGGTTTTTTGGGCTCTACCTTTTCTTCCTTATTTTGCTCGTCTAACTTATCAGCCTTTCTTAGTGCGCTATCTACATATAACTCCTTTAATATTGCACCAACTAAAAAAGAACCTTCGTGTTGGTCTAATTTACCATCTTCAATTTGTTTTAATACATCCAAAAATTTGTTTAAAATTAAAATATCAATTTCGTCTTTTCTTACTTTGTTAAAAATATCAGTATAATAAGTAAAAAGAAAGCTACATTCCGCAGCACATTCGCTATATATTTGGTCTGCGTCATCACCATATTTAGACTTTATTTTAATCATATTATTAATATCATTACGCAATATTTGACTATGTTTTAACTCTCTAATGAGTTCAGTTTGGTCTTCAACATTGTTAGCTTTAATCATATTTTGAAGTTGTAAGCGTTGATTATCATCCATTACTGGGTTATTATTATCCATTATATTTATAACTAATATTAAGTATTTTATTTTTAAACCAATACTTTCTAAATTTAATTATTTATTTAATATTTAATTAATATATATGTCAAAAATACCTGGAATGATGTATCCAACTATGCAAGGAATGGAAGCTGGTAATCCACGTGATGCGGCAATTGCTAATATGAATAATGCGGCTGCGATTCAAGCACAGGCTAATAATGCGGTTGGCGGCTATAAGCGAAGCATAAAAAAACGTAGAGGTGGCTCTGGAACAATTGCGGTTCCTCAATTTAATATGCTTTATCAGCCTCAAGGCGGACCTGGAACAAATCCCAATAACCAAATCGCCGCAAACGCTCAAGTTGCCACTCAAGGCGCAGCAAACGCGGCATTAGATGCAGGCGCATTTAAAAAAGGTGGGCGTCGTAGTCGTAGACGTAGCCGTAGAGGTGGCAATCCTGATTGGATTTGGGGTTGTATGAGTGGCGGTAAAAAGCGTAATAGAACTAGCAAAAAAAGAAAAGGTTCTAGAAAAAGAAAAGGTGGAACAACTCCAACAGCGCAAGCACGTCCTGCAACCTACAATGACACAATTCTTCCAGAAGCAAGAGCATCTGTTATTCCAGTTGCTACACCTATGCAAAATAGTGCTTGGTTTGATGATACGGCAAATCTTCCAACTGCTTCAGAAATTGTTAATGCGCCTGTTAATAATGAATTAGAAAGTGTATATAATCGTTATATTAGTCAACAAGGATTACCTCAAAGATATTTAGATTATCGTGAATTAATACTAAGATATCCTAATTTTAATGTAAATTTAGCTGATAGAAATAATAAAACTATGATTGATTATGCAATTATAACTAGTGATGAAATGTATCTTTTACAGTTAATGTATAACCCAAAAATAACAACCGAAACACTACTTCACGCACTTAACTTTTTAAATGAAGAAATTGCTAGATTACCTAAAAATAAAACAAGACCTCGTATGAAAGAGAGATTATTAAAATTTTTAAGAGAAAACAAAGGAATGGATATATAATTATTAAATTTAATACAATTAATAATTTTATACTTATAATATAAGTTATGCCATCTGGAAAAAACTGGGTTAATTTTTTATATATTAATATAGCATTCGCAATATATATTGCTGGTGTGTTCTACTATAGCCAAGTTGCCGAAATTAAAGCCAATTGGCCTTTATATCGTTGCAATCCTATGTATATGCCTTTAGCAGATAATGTAGAACAAAATTTTGTTTATTGTATTCAATCTATGCAAACCAATTTTATGGGTTACTTGCTACAACCTCTTACATTTATTACTGGTTCTCTCGGTGCTACTCTTGGAAGCTTCATGACCGAAATTAATTCTGTTCGCGCCATGTTTAGTAAAATTCGCACTTTTTTTACAGATATTGTTCAATCCATTTTTGGTGTATTCTTAAATTTAGTTATTGAATTTCAACGCATTACTATTGGCATTAAGGATTTAATTGGTAAAACAATTGGTATTATGGTTTCAGTTATGTATATGATGGACGGAAGTGTTAAAACTATGAATAGCACTTGGAATGGACCACCTGGACAATTGGTTCGCTCTCTAGGAAAATGCTTTTATCCTGGAACAAAAATTAAATTAATAGATGGAACGATAAAATCTATTAAGGCAGTTGATTTAGGCGATGTTTTAGAAGATGGATCAGTAGTTGAATCCGTTATGAAAATTGATAATAAGAGAAATCCAGAGTGTCTATATGTAATTAAAAAGGAAGGTGTAAATGGTGAAGATATTTTTGTTACAGGTTCACATTTAGTATTTGATAGAGATATGAATAAATTTGTAAAAGTTGAAGATTATAGAAAGGCTAAAATAATTAATCATGCACCTGAATGGTTTAGTTGTTTAATAACAAGTCATCATAGAATTAAAATAGGAAATGAACTTTTCTGGGATTGGGAAGACCATTTTGTAAAAGTGCAATAAATAATGTATTATATTATTCTTTTTTTAGAATCATAATATAATATTAATATATGGATAATAACAATTCTGGACTTGAAAATATAAAAAAAATGTATGAAAAAGTAGGATATTTCGATCAATATAGTGGTTCAGTAATATTATTTATACTTGTATCTATAGTATTATTGCTACTTATTTTATATTGCTACATTATGATAAACGCACAACCTATTATTGATGATTGGGCGAATCAACGATGTAAACCTGGCGTCATACCATTTGCTGGACTTTTAACACATCCTGAAGGAATGTCTGCTAGTGAATATACAAAGCAAAATTTTGCTTACTGCACTCAGAATATATTAGCAAGTATTTCCAGTGTTGCAGTTCAACCACTTACATTTACAACGAATATGCTAAGTAATACAGCAAATCAAATTAATACGGACTTACAATCCGTTCGCGCAATGTTTAACAAAGTTCGCAATATGTTTTCTTCTGTTACACAGGAAATCATGGGGCGTCTAATGAATATTATGATTCCTCTTCAGCAAATTATTATTGGTTTCAAGGATTTAATTGGCAAAATTCAGGGCACTATGACAGCCGGTTTATTTACTATGTTAGGCTCTTATTTTGCACTTAAATCTCTCTTGGGAGCAATTGCACAATTTATTGTAACTATTCTTATAACATTAGCTATTATGATTGCGGCTTTTTGGGCAGTTCCTTTTACTTGGGGCGCTGCTATATCAAGCACTGCTATTTTTGTTGCTATTGCAATTCCTATGGCTGTTATTTTGGCTTTTATGGTAGACGTTTTAAAAGTTCAAACTAACCTTAAAATACCAAAGGTAAAATGTTTTGATAAAGATACACTTATTGAAATGAATAACGGAGAGAAAAAGAAAATTATAGACATTGTTATAGGAGACGTATTAAAAGGCAATAATAAGGTTACTGCAACTATAAAAGTAAAACGAGAAGGCTCTGAAATGTGCAAACTTGGTGAAAATATTATTGTATCTGATTCGCATTTAATTAAATATGGAGGCGGATGGATTCGCACATTTAAACATCCAAAAGCAAAAAAAATACAGGGTTACAGCGAACCCTACCTATATTGTTTAAATACTAGCAATAAAAATATTATTGTGGATATATACGAATTTTCTGATTGGGATGAAATTGATAGTATAGACGAATTAGATTCTAATTATGGAGAGAAAAATATTGGTATTTGTAATCTTAAAGATATACATCGCAAATTAGATGGCGGATTTAGTGGAAAAACTAGAATTCCATTACATGATGGATCTAGTAAAGAAATTAAAGATATAGTTGTTGGCGATATTTTAGAAGGCATTAATACTGTTTATGGAATTGTTAAAATTGATGGATTAGATGTGGATCAATTTAAGTATAATTTAGGAGATTGTCAAGAATTCGAAGGCGGGGCTAATTTAATTATAAATATTGGCAATAAAAAATGTTTTTCAACATTATCTTTAGAACCATCCAAAAAATGGTTTTTTAAAGAACGATATTTATATCATTTATTAACTGAAAATAATTTAGTTCAAATATCAAATACTACTTTTTACGATTATAATGCAAGTGTTGACTTTTTTATACAAAATAATGAATAGTAAAAATATTATCTATCAAATATGTATAATATGGATATCTCAATTTTCGGATACAAAGTAAATCTAGAGATTTTAATTTTAATTGCTCTTGTTTTCTTAATTATGATGGGACATACTTGCTGTGGATGCTACAACTATAGTTTAATGGAAGGTTTTACTGATGCTTCTGGTAATGTTATTGATGTTTCTGGCAATCTTCAAGAAAAAAAGGAAAATGTTCAACAAAAAGTTGCTAATGCTAAAGCCAATTTAGCCGCCCAAAGCACCGCTGGAACTGCCACTGAAGCTACTCCTGTTACTTCTGCCACTACCACTACTACCGAAGGCTTTACTGGTGCCAATATTAACTATGGTGAATCTTCTCTTTACAGCTTAAGTAATGATGATCCCATTGATACTTCTTCTTGGAGCGCTCAAAATATGACTGTTACTCCCGGCCAACCTTTAAGTGCTGGTGTAAAAGCGTTTATGGAGAGAAAACCTACTCAAGTTCCTCTTCCTGAAGGCGAAATGTTTATGTTTGCTAATACAGAATTTAAACCTGAATGTTGTCCTAATACTTACTCAAATAGCAGTGGCTGTGCCTGTATGGATTCTGGTTCTTATAATTATCTTGTGACGAGAGGTGGTAACAATGTTCCATATTCTGAATATTAAATAAAAATATTAATTAATTTTTAATAATTTTATTTTATTTTAGTTTGCCGTAAACTTTTTTATAGTCATTTGCACATTGGTTTATATTTATAATTACATTATTTATTTCTTCCACACTTAAAGAGCCATTGTAAAGCTGTGCAACAATATTAGTTGGGTTTAATGTTTCCACAATAAGATTATTTACTAACATTTTTTCATGGGTTTCTAATAATACATTGTAAAGAATCTCACCATTGTATTTTTTATTATAAACACCGTCAACTTGTCCTATTAATTGCTTAGCTTTTATCATTTTTTTATTGTATAAAATTTCATGATTTCTACTAATAAGAGTTTTTTGAGAAGGTACACTTTTTCCTAATGCGTCTTTTTCAATGCAAACAATTTTATCTTCAATTGTAATTGTTTTGGTTATAGCAACTATTTTCTTGCCTCTAATAGTGTTTTTGTCAGAATTAATTTTCTCAATTGCAATAATGCCTTGATCTGTTAAAACAGGAGTTCCTGCAGGAAAACAAATAGGAACAACAGGTAAAACATTTGAATCTGTAAAATCAAATACTAAAGTTTTACCATTTATATTTGCAGCGTTAAATGTTTGTATTCTATCAAAAGTAGAATAAAAAGCACTATCAGTTAAAACAGAAGTATTATTACCAACCCAACCTATAATTGGCATAGAATTAACAGGATTATTGCTTCCAACATTTTTATAATCGACAGTAATTTTACCATTAGGTTCTATTTTTATAACAATTGTAAATGGAATTGCTGTAGTATTTGAATAATGTGAACCTGTAGTTGAAATCATTAAATTGCTATTACTATCAAAATAATATTTTATAGTAGATTGTGCATCAAATGAAAAGTATCTTAACGTGTTTATTGGTTGTTGATTTGATTGTCCAAAGCTAAATTCTCCAATGTTAGTTATAAAACCAATCCATCCATTTGAAGAAATACGTAGCGTTGTATATGTTTCATATACACCTGTTGATAAATTATAATATTTCATATTATTACCAGAAACGTCAATATTTAATATGGTTTCATCCCCAGAAGTCATTAAGGTAATTGAACTAGCGTCAACAAATGTTAACTTATCAGTTGTTTCAGTTATTAAATATAATAATTGAATTTCTAAATTTGTAAATCCAGCTAATAATAACTGTAATTTTGTATATCCAACTGTTATAAAATCTTGTATTGAAAATCCTGCTTGTTTTAATTCAGCACCTGTAAATCCAAGTGTTTTTAACTGTGTTAAAGAATATCCAGCATCTTTAAAATAACCTGCTGCAAAACCTTGTTCTTTTATTTGTATATCTGTGTATCCAATAGATTTGTAATAAGAAAATGATTTACTTAAAACAGTTCCTGCTAAGTATCTTGCTAATGCAAAATTATTATTTCCGTTAATATTTGCATACCCACCTAAAATAATTTTACCATCTTGTTGAATTGCAACTGAATAACCATAATCATTATTATTTGAAAAGTCAGTAGTAACTCTACCACCAACACCAAAAGTTGTATCTATAGAACCGTTTTCATAATATCTTGCTAAACCAAAATTCCAATTTGAACCAACATATGCTCGACCACCTAAAATAATTTTACCATCTTTCTGTATTGCGACTGAATAACCTTGGTCTGTACTATTTGCGAAATCAGTATTTACTTTACCTGTTCCTTGACCAAAAGATGTATCTAAATTTCCAGATGTATCATATCTTGCTAATGCAAAATTATTATTTCCGTTAATAATTGCATACCCACCTAAAATAATTTTACCATCCTGCTGTATTGCTACTGTAATAGCATGATCTGTATTATTTAAAAAGTCAGTATTTACTTTTCCACCAACACCAAAAGATGTATCTAAATTTCCAGATGTATCATATCGTGCTAAACCAAAATTAAAATTTGAATTTATATTTACCAATCCTCCTAATACAATTTTACCATCTTTCTGTATTGCAAGTGCCCAACATTCATCTCTATTACCACTAAAATCAGTATTTACTTTACCACCAACACCAAAAGATGTATCTAAATTTCCATTAGAATTGTATCTTGCTAAAGCAAAATTCTCATTTGAACCAATTCTTGCATACCCACCTAAAATAATTTTACCATCTGGTTGAAATGCAACAGAATAACCAACATCAGTATTATTGTTAAAATCAGTAGTAACTCTGCCACCAACACCAAAAGATGTATCTAAACTTCCAGATGTATCATATCTTGCTAATGCAAAATTATTATTTCCGTTAATGTTTGCATAACCTCCTAAAACAATTTTACCGTCTTGTTGTATTGCGACTGAATAACCACCATCAGTATTATTGCTAAAATCAGTAGTAACTCTACCACCAACACCAAAAGTTGTATCTAAATTTCCAGATGTATCATATCTTGCTAATGCAAAATTATTATTTCCGTTAATGTTTGCATACCCTCCTAAAACAATTTTACCGTCTTGTTGTATTGCAACTGAATAACCAACATCAGTATTATTGCTAAAATCAGTAGTAACTCTACCACCAACACCAAAAGTTGCGTCTAAATCACCTGGGTTTGACATTTATATATATATATATATATATATATACTTTACAAATAATTTATTCAAAAAATAAAACTTTAATAATATTATTATAATATATATGACAAATACACATAAGAAAAGAAAAACAAATAAACATAGCGCAACAAAAAAAATGTGTCCTATTGGTTTGAAACCATTTGAAGAAGAATTTAGTAAAAAAACACCTAAAAATCAACTTAAGAAATCTAGTGCAGAGAAAAAAAGGGAATTTGTTAAACAGTTATTAAGTAAGTTTGCACCTAACAGTATTAAACCTGAAAATAGTTTTTACGATTACATTAACTATCAATGGCTTAAAAATGTTAGTTTAGAAAAACAACAAAAATACATAACACAAATTGACGATTTTAGACTCACTCAACACCAAGTTTACGAGCAGCTTAATGGTATTATTTTAGATTATATTAAACATAATGACAATAAGCTTGCCAAAAACCTTAAAAATTTCTATAATTCCATTATTAAAATGAATCCACGTGAATATACAAGACGTTTAGCCAAAGAAGCCGTCCAAAAAGTAGATGACCTTATTGCAGAAGGCAACCCTTGGAAAATGTTGGCCTTTTTTAACAGCGATGAAATGATAGCGCATAAAGCACCTTTTGTCTGGGCGTTAAATCCTGACGATAAAAATACCAAGGTTTATACATCTTATTTATCTGCACATCATTTTACTATTTTAGATTTAAATGTATATTTTGATGATGGTAAAGATGTAGAATATAAAAAACGTTATAGAAGGGAATTTGTTAAATCATGTCAAAAAACATTTAATACATTGTTAGGTTCAGATAAATCATTATTAGGACAAGATATTTATGATGTTGAAGTATCTATTTTTAATGCGCTTGGTTGTGCGGATATAACTGCAGAAGTTGAAAGCACATATAATAAGATTAGCGCTGGCGAATGTTTAGACAAATATGGTTTTGATTGGAAAGAATTTACACATTGTCTTGGATTTAAATCTGTGCCAAGTAGTTTTATAACATCCAGTAAAAATTACTTAAAATGCGGAACTGATTTGTATTTGGCAAATTGGAATACACCTAAATGGCGCTCTTATTGGATTTGGATTTTATTATCTAGATTAGCACGTATTACTAGTGGTTATGAAAAATTAAATTATGAATTTTCTGGTAAATTTGAAAGAGGACAAGAAAAACTTCAAACAACTGACGCAGTTAGTGCTTCTCTCTATATGTCTGTTCCATTTAACACTTTTTTAACCAACGAATATGTTGCAAAATATGAGAATCCTCAAGCACTTGAATATGTTAAAACCTTATGTAATGATCTTAAAATTGTATATAAAAAAATATTAATGAGAAATACTTGGTTGCAACCTTCTACCAAGTCATATGCGCTTAAAAAGTTGGAACATTTTAACTTTGTTTATGGCAAACCAGAAGGATTAAGAGAAGATCCGGACTTAGATTACGGACCACTATTATACGACAACATGAAAAAAATTATTGAGTGGCGTCATAAAAAATTTATTGAATTAGAAGGCAAAGGCACCATTGATATTCCTATGATGGATTGGTCTCAATATCCTGTTAAGATGGTTGGCACTCAGGCATATATTGTTAACGCATCTTATACTCCCTCCAAAAACTCTATTTACATAAATCTTGGTTATATTCAAAAACCATTTGTGGACTTAGACGAGAGAGGCATTGAATATAATTTAGCACACCTTGGATTTACTATATCACACGAATTATCACATGCGTTTGATGATTGGGGTAGCAAATATGGTTGGGATGGCAACTTAAACGACTGGTGGACAGATGCAGATAAAAAGAAATATAAGGCAATTCAACAAGATGTTATTAAACAATACGAGGAATTTGCCGCACGTGATGGTATTAAATTTGACGCATCTATTGGCGTTGGCGAAGATTTGGCAGACATTTCTGGTTTGGCTATTTGCGACGAATATTTGAGAGATTTCCAAGAAAAAAATGAAGATTTGGTTCCTATTCGCTACTTCTCATATGAAGCCTTTTATACTTATTTTGCGTTCCAACAAAGACAAGTAGTTACTAAAAAGGCGCTTGCGGCTCAATTAAAAACAAATCCACATCCACTTGATAAATATAGATGCAATGTTCCTTTATCGCGTTCAGAAATATTTAGAGCATTATATAATGTTAAAAAGGGTGATGGAATGTGGTGGCATAATACTGATACGGTTTGGTAATATAAAATATAAAATATAAAATATATATTTATTTTATACTTTAAATATATACAATGGAATATATGCCAAGACCACCCCCAAGAAATGGGAATCCGTTTGGTTTTCAAAATAATCGCAATATACCAAATATTTCTGAAATGTCAAACTTGAATAGATTATATACAGAAGGAAAATATGAAGAATTATTTATTGAATATAGAAAATTAAGAGATAAATACTGGTCTGAATATCCAAATGGTTCTGATCCATTTCCTAATAATTTTACAAAAGAACGATATGAAACTGCAAAAATGCAGCTATATACAGCAGCTATTGAAAGAATTAAGCAATATACATTAGCAAAAGATATTATTGATTTTATTGATAGACATCCTGCCTTATTAAGCTTTTCAGATATTCAACAAATTTATAATAATAATATTAAAGTCCAGCAAGATTTCGAGAGAAATGCTAGACAAGCGCCCCCACGAGATGAATTTGATGGTTTAACTCCCGTTCAAATTTTTGAAAAATATAGAGCAAGTAGAAGTGTATATGAAAAAAATCCAAAATATGTTGAAATATATAATAAGTCAAAGCTAGATATGCTTAATTATGGAGAGACATATTTAGCTGGTAAAACACCTAGTCAAATATTAGAGTTTTTTAGACAAAACCCAAGTTATATTTTAATTAATGAGTTGCTGCCAATAAAACAACGTGCTGAAGCCGCACAAAATGCTCCACCAGAACCACCTCCACAACGTCGACCACCTGGAGATGCCGATAGAGCAAGGAGACAAGCTGAAGCTGATGCAAGAGCAGGTGAAAGATTTGCAAAACAACAAGCTGAAGAAAATGCAAGAAGAAGACAAGCTGAAGAAGATGCTAGAAGAGCAAGACAAGCTGAAGAAGATGCTAGAAGAAGACAAGCTGAAGAAGATGCTAGAAGAAGACAAGACGAAGAAGATGCTAGAAGAGCAAGACAAGAACAACCTAAAAAAGATATTCCTAATTGTCCTTCAAATAATATTGAACCTATTAAACATTCTAAAAAATCAGATTATCTTAAACAAACCTTATTATTGCATCCAGATAAAAACCAGGGATGTCCTAAAGAATCAGAGGCAAAATTTAAAAAATTAGCTATGTTAAATCCTGAATATTCAGGATATGCGGGAAAATTTGAACCTGACGATAAATGGCAAAAAGCAGGTAAAAAAAAATCTAAAAAAAGCAAAAAATCCAAGAAAAACCTTAAACTTAAAAGTAAAAAATATAAAAATAAACGTTATCTAAAAAAAACAAGAAAACACTAAAATTATATATTTAAATAGACTTAAATATATATTTTGAATAATAGTAATATAAAAAATGGAAATTCTTAAGACATCACAGCTTATTAAGGTTATGCACGAGGATGATGAGGACTTTGACGTGCACAATTTTGATTATTTAATAGAATTGGATATTTTGTTTAATATGTTTGCATCTAACAAAATATTAAATATTAATTTAGAATCTACCAAAACCTTTTTACAAACTTGTAAAATTATGCATAGAAAGGAATTATTTAAAAAATTTAAACCTCCAGCAGTAGAGGAATATTTTTGTAAAGAGTTAAATTATTTGCTACTTATTGATTTCATTATTTCATTTAATAAAATTGAAAATCCCACATTTGACGTGAAAAATATTACCACTAAATCTATATTTGAGTTTTTTGTTAAACTTGGTGATTTTTTTAATTTTATGAACTTCTTGGATGTAGATGAAAGTTTTACTAAATATTTAAAAACAATGCTTACATTATATTTATTACAATTAGATAGAGATGTAATTGAAAAACATTTTGCTAATATTATTCCTATTTTAGATAGTCATTTTGCTAATGATGTTATGATTAAAGTGTTTAAAGAGGTTAGATTTGATAATTTTTTTGATATAAGTTGTATTATTAAACAATATCAACAAAAATTTACAGAAGAAATAAAAGATTTTAACCAAAATATTGTTTATGCAGAGCAATGTAGTGAAGATTTAAATAAATATTTTACTATTGATGATAAACACACTTGGGAACTTGTTAAAGTAAATGTTAAACAAATTAGTGTTGAAGTTCCAAATCCAAGACCTGCTCCAATACAAAATTTTAATAATAATAATGGTAGTGATAATGATAGTGATAATAATAGTGATAGTGATAGTAGTTATGATAGTTATGATGATATGTATGGTGTCGATCATTATGATGATTATCGAAGACAATGGACCCCAACTATATTAAAAAAAGTGGATATTATTACAGATAAAGATGAAAATTTTGAAAAATATAGAAAGCAATTTATTTTAATGAAATATCAAATGAAATTAAATGAATACAATTTATTGGAAAGCCGTATAAGAAATATATGTAAAAATTTAAAAATTAAAGAATATACGGATTTTATTGGGGTTGAAGAAAATTTTGTAAATAATAAAAATAATATTGAAACTATACATAAAATTAAAGTTATTTTAGGATTTAACCACACTTTTGATAAAAATGTAAAAAAAATTAAAAAGGATTTGTTTGCATATGCTTGCGAATATGGTAATATTAATGTTGCTAAAAATTTTATTAATACTTATAAAGATAAAATTAGTAAAAATAACAATTCTTTACTAAGAGAAAGTATAGAATATGCCGCTTGTTCGCCAAATAGAAGTATTATGCAATATTTAATGGACAGTATACCTGATGTTAGACAAACATTAGATAAATCAAATGCTGGAAACTATTATATTCAATTTAATATTGAAAAATAAAATATTTACGCGTTTTTGTCAATTGTAACTTCCTTTAATACATTCTTAATAATTTTCTCATTTTTCTCAAAGTCATCGTCGCCTTTACCTCCCATTGATTCATAAACAATTTTGTTATATTTATCATTATGTGCTGAATGATATTTCATACAATCAGGATATGCTTCTTTAAATTTGGCAAATAAATTTGCATTTTTATATGCTACCTTTTTAATTAGTTTATGCATATGCGTTTTATCTTCATCTTTTTCCCATTTATCATCATCTTTAATATAAATAGTTTCTCTCTTTTTATCCGTGCAATGAACTGGACGTTTTGTGACATCCAATTCTTTTAAATTTTTAACAATTATACTTGATATGCCTTCAATATAGCCTTTTTCTCCTACTTTTTCTAAATCTGAAAGCTGTAGCTTTAGTGAATCCACAAATTCTCCAATATTCATTGCATCTTTACACGTTTCATTTAAGAAAAAATTAAGATTAAATGCTTTGTTATGTGAATTAGTGTGGTTATTAGTTGTAATAATATTATTATTTGTAGTGCCATTTTCAAGAACTTTTAATACTATATTTTGTTGTTCTAACATTAAATTTTTTAATTCTTTGTTTTCATTAATTAACATTATAATTAGGTCTTTGTCAGTTGGATTAGTTTTTATTTTGTTATCTATTTCTTTAAAACAATCACCTTTATTTTTATGTCTCCATAATCCTGTTCTATCAGTATATTGTTTATTACAATTTTCACAGCAAAATGATGCGATATTTAGTTTTTGCTCATTTTGCTCGTTTTTTGTTGCTGAATTGTTGCTAATTGTTGATTTTAAGTGTTTTGTAGACAAAAGATGTCTGTCAAAATTATATTTTTTGCTGCATATATAGTTGCATGTTTTACATATAAATTCAGTGTCCTCATTTTTCCTCGTTTTTGCTCCATTTTTGTTGCTTAATGTTGCCATTTATTTTATTTGAGAAAATCTTTTTAAGTATTTTAAAAAAATTTATCGTCATAAAATGAAAATTATTTTTTTTGCCACCAGACGATAAAATTTTTTTATGGTCTCAAATTTGATTTTTTTCAACATCGTTTTTAAAAAATCGAAAAATGGACATTTATAAATGTCCAAAATCGAAAATTCAAAAAAACTTTCCCTTAAAAAATTTAACATTTTATATAATAAATTGGAAAAACAACTTAAAGCCGAAGATTTTAAATTTGTGCAGTATATTCGCAAACAACACAGTATTTTATATGTCTAGATGTTTCGGGTGCTAAATCAACAACATCATCAACGAATTGATGACTGCAACATTTATTTAAATTATCATTACAATCATTTATTTTTTGCTGTATATCTTGAATTTTTACTTTATAACAATTACGCTGTATTTCGTCTTCAAAACAATAATAATCATTTTCAAGTAGAGATTCATATATTTCTATAATATAGGTTAATTTATCAAGTATTTTTACATAACATTTCTTTTTATGTAAAAAAAAGTTTATTTGCGAATTCATGATTTATATTTATTATGCTATAATCTTTATATAGTTTTTATACATACATACTCCATAATGCAGAAGAATTTTCTTGCTCTTTTTTGATAAGTTTATCTACAATTTCTTTAGTTACTGTGAATGGAAACTCAACCTTTAATGACATTTCATTTTCGAAAAGATTTGAACCTGGTCTCATAAGTCTGTATAAATTCAACTTTGTATAAATAATTTCTAAACATCTTTTTAAATTTCTAACACCATCTTCCTTATTGCAATGAGTGTCAATAATATGTGAAATTACCTCATTAGATACGATAATATCTTCGTTGCTAAATTTGACTTGTTCTCTAATTCTTGGTAATAAATAATTGTTAGCAATTGCGGTCTTTTCTTTGGAAGCATAACCCTTAGTTTTAATACGATACATTCTATCCTTTAAAATAGGATTAACTTTGGACTCATCATTATAGCTGAAAATGAATAAACACTTACTTAAATCAAAGTTAATTTCGGCAAAATATTTATCGTGAAATTGTGAGTTTTGAGTTGTATCAGTTAAATGAGTAAGAATTCCAGCAATTTCCTCACCCTTTGGCGTTTCTGAAATCTTATCCAACTCATCAAAATAAATTACTGGATTCATACACTTGCTATCAATAAGAATTTGGACAATTTTACCCCAAGTGCTGCCTTCATAAGTATATCCATGACCTTCTAAGAAACTGCTGTCCGTTGCACCTCCAAGAGCAATAAACGCAAATGGTCTATTAAGAATTTTACTTATACCTTCCTTAACAAGACTAGTTTTGCCAGTGCCTGGAGGTCCATGAATAGCAATAGCAGTGCCAATTGCCTTTGGATTAGTAATAAGCTGACCTAACATTTGCATAATTTGCATTTTAGCATCATTTAATCCATAAACTGCTTGATCTAGTGTTTTTTGTGCATTTGCCATAAACTCGTGGCACTTATCAACACCATCTTCAATGGAAATTGGCAAACCTTCTTGCTTGGTAAATGGAATACGCATAAAAGTATCAACCCAATTTTTAATTTTATAGAATTCACCACTTCCTGGCTCCATATATCGTAAGGAATTAATTTTCTTCATAGCAGCAGCTTTAAATTGAACTGGAATACTGGACTCAAGAAGAGTAATACGATAAGGCTTTTCAATTCGGGTTACCTTGTTAATTTCTCTTAGCTCCTTAATAATTTTCTTTTGATTTTCAGGATCCATTTTCTCGTAAAATGTGTAGTCATTCATTGTATTTTTATCCATCATAATTTTTCTGAAAATTCGCATATTCTTTGCCTTTTGCTTTTTGGTTTTCTTTTCTTGCTTCTTCTTTGTTTCATGAATTTCCTTTTCAATTAAATCAATACATTTAATAATTGATTTGTCCTTTGGATTTGCAATATGTCGCTCCTTTAATAACTTAAGTGTTTCATTTGATTCTTCCAAATTTACATTATTATTAATTTTTTCTTTTGTTTCTTTTGTTTTTCCCTTTTTTTCAGTTTCAATATGTTCTCTAGAATATGAACGAGTTTTATATCTTGGTCCTACGCTTTCAGCGTCTTCATCTACACTCTCAGAGTCTTCGTCTGTTGATACTTCTTCATCTTCATCTTCAGTTTCTTCATTTGAAACCATACTATCTTCATCAGGTTCATAATCGTCTTCATTCCAAGCATCTTCTGAACCACCGATTGTAAATACAATATTAATTTTACTATTTCCTTTGGGACTATCAATATAATCACTGCTAGTATCTTCGTCTTCATCTTCGGTATCTTGACTTCCAAGAGTTTCTTCATCATCTTCAATTACTTTTTTTTTCCCAGAACTTTTTTTGCTTTTCTTCATAAGTTTTTCTTCAGAAGTATCAGAATCAGTTTCCCAAATTTCGTCGTCTGCTTCTTCATCAATAAAACTACTACTTGATTCACTGTCTTCTAACACCTTCTTAAGCTTTTTTCCAGCCTTAATTTTTTTATTCAAATGCTTAGAAGGGAAAATTTTTGATAAGAACTTGCGATACTCTTGTTCGTCCATATCACCGTTAGAATCGCAGTCAGAATCGCTGCAACTATTGTTATCACTATCTGAATCTTGATTTTTCTTCTTTCTCATATTCATTTCCTCCAACTTCTTAGACTTCTTTGATAATTTAGTTTGACTGTCGCGCGGCATGGTATATATGTAGTTATGTCTTTAAATATTAATGCATTTTAGAACTCAATTTTATTTTTAAAGTATTAAAATTAAAATAAACAATTCATTAAAATAATTTTAGAAAGGTGCGAAACATAATTTACGTATTTTATTTTTATATATTTTTAAAAATAAAATTGAATAAATAAAACAATATAAAACTATTTTCATATAATATAAGAGATGTCTAAGTTAAATAGTTCCAATTATAACGCGATGAATGTTTCTAAGGTGATTGGTATACAATTTAGTATTCTATCGCCCGATGAAATTAGAAAAAGTTCTGTTGCTGAAATTACAAGCAGAGACACATATATAAATAATAAACCTGTTATTGGCGGATTGTTTGATCCTCGTATGGGAGTATTAGAACCTGGTTTAATTTGTCCTACTGATGGTTTAGACTATATGCAAACACCTGGTTATGCAGGACATATTGAGTTGGCGCGCCCTGTCTTTTATATTCAATACTTAAGCACCATATTAAAGTGTATGAAATGTGTATGCTTTAAGTGCAGTAAGTTATTGGTTAGCAAGGACAAGTATAAGCAAGCGCTTAAATTACAGGGCGATGCCAGATGGAAATATGTATTTGGATTGTGTAGCAAGGTAAAGCGCTGTGGTGATGATAGTGAAGATGGTTGCGGCAATTTACAACCTAGCAAGATTAGAAAGGAAGGTCTTGCAACTATCTTTGCTGAGTGGAAGAGCGATAGTGCAGAGGGCGAACCAATTGTTATTAAGGTAACTCCTGAAATGGTTTTGAAGAATTTCAAGCGCATTTCTGACGACGACGTTACCTTTATGGGTTTTAGTCCTTTATACTCTAGACCTGATTGGATGATTTGTCAGGTTATGTCTGTTCCTCCTCCTGCAGTTCGTCCATCTGTTAAGCACGACGCTCAGCAACGTTCTGAAGATGATTTAAGTCATATCTTAGTAAATATTATTAAGACGAATAAGACTTTACAGGAGAAAATTCAGAATAATGCGCCTGCAAATGTGATTGACGATTGGACTACAGTGCTACAATATTATGTTGCGACACAAGTGGATAATAAGATTCCTGGTGTTGCGTCTGTAGCACAGCGTTCTGGAAGACCTTTGAAGTCTATTAAGGATAGATTAAATGGAAAGGGTGGAAGGATGAGAGGCAACTTGATGGCTAAACGTGTAGACTATAGTGCGCGTTCAGTTATTACTGCAGATCCCAATATTTCCATTCGCGAATTAGGTATTCCAATGAAGATTGCCAAGAATATTACCAAGCCAGTAACAGTAAATAAAATTAATAAGGCATTCTTGACAAAGTTGGTTCAAAATGGACCAGATGTATGGCCTGGTGCTAAAATGTTGGAGAAATCAAATGGTGAAAATATTACTCTCCGATATTATTTAGACAGAAATTCTATTGTTCTTGAAGAAGGTGACATCGTTCATCGTCATATGATGGATGGCGATGCGATTTTGTTTAATCGTCAGCCAACACTTCACAGAATGAGTATGATGTGTCATATTGCACGCATTATGAAGCGTGGTGATACTTTTAGAATGAATGTCGCCGATAGACTTAGTGTCGGCAACAGGAGGCGTTAAAAACGTGCTACCTCCTAGTGAATTCGCCTTTTAGAAAGGTGCATTTGCGAAACACCTTGTTGCGGGAAGTCCCTAAAGACGAAACTATCTAAGAAATAGTTGAACCACTACCAAATTCAATTGGGAAACCTTTTGGATGGCCGAGATGGAACTCGGGTATGGTAATAATGTGGCGTATATGGATGGGTAATCCGCAGTGTTACTTCCTAACCTCGTTATGGTAAGAGTATGGAAGGCATTCAGAGACTGAACGGGTGTTGGTGAACTATGAAGGATTAACCATCTGGAGTTTGCTTAAGATACAGTCCAGCCTTACCAGAAATGGTGAGGACGGCTTGACTAAGCCTTACAATGCTGATTTCGATAAACTCTCTGTCGAAAACATGGGGCGTTAAAAACGTGATACCCCATAGTTAAATGATTCTAATAAAAATGCACTTAAAAATAAAATATTATTATAATATAAAATGGAACTATCAAAACATTTAGAACTGTCAAAAAAAATTTTAGATGAACCAACCGAAAGATATTGTGAAATATATAAAATTACTAACATCTCAAATGGTAAGATATATGTGGGACAAGCGGTTTCTCATATATTAAACCATAAAAAATATAGACCTTACGGACACCAAGGAAGATTTAGATGTCATATTTCAGAAGCATTTTCCAGCAAGAAAAATCAATCTCATTATTTAAACAATGCTATAAGAAAATATGGCGTTGATGATTTTGTAGTTGAATTAATTGAATGCTGTGAAATTGAAAAATCTGATGAAAGAGAAACACACTACATTAAAGAACTTAATAGTTTATTTCCAAATGGATATAACTTAAAGAATGGTGGCAGTGTATTTACTCATAGTGATGAAAGTAAAAAAAGAGTGTCTGATGGCGTAAGTAATTATTATAAAGATAAGAAATTTGAAAGGTTTAAGGACATCAAAAAAATTGATGATGATATTGAAAAATACATTAAACCTTTAAAAAGAAATAACGAACAATATGGTTGGTATGTTTATATTGATAGAGTTAAAGCAGATTTTGGTGGAGTGCATATTCCACTTGATAAAAGTAAAATAAGTGCGATAGAATTTATACAAAATTTAAAGAATCATTTAGCGAAACACCTTGTTGCGGGAAGTCCCTAAAGACGAGACTATCTAAGAAATAGTTAAACCACTACCAAGTTTGTATAGGAAACTTACAAATGGCCGAGATGGAACTCGGATATGGTAATAATGTGGCGTATATGGATGGGTAATCCGCAGTGTTACTTCCTAATGTCGTTTGGCAGACTATGGAAGGCATTCAGAGACTGAACGGGTGTTGGTGAGCGATGAAGGATTAGCCATCCAGAGCTTGCTTAAGATACAGTCCGACCCCCTTGGAAACATTGGGGATATCGTCGGGAGACGAAATGAATTTGCACATGCCTCAGGATCCAGAAGCGGAGGCAGAATTAAAAAATTTGGCCGCAGTGCCCTACCAAATAGTAAGTCCAGCAAATAACAGTTCAATTATTGGCATTTATCAAGATTCAATGCTTGGTTCATATCAATTCACAAGACCCAATATTCATTTTAGCCCTCGCGAAGCAATGAATTTGTTGATGATGTCAAATAATGTGAACGAATATCAACTTTTGGACGATATAAAAAAAGATGGCGGAATTACAAACTTCGATATTATGAGTCAAATTATGCCCCCGCTATCTATGCGCTATAAAACAAAGGCCTTTAAGGATGATAAGGACGATATAAAAACTTCAAATGCTGTTTTAGAAATTAAAAATGGCAAATATATTCGCGGACAAATGGATAAAAGTGTTATGGGAGCAAGAACAAAGGGACTTCTTCAAAGAGTTTGTAATGATTTTGGCAATATGGCGTCTGCGAAATTTATTGACGATTTGCAAAATATTGTTACTGAATATATGAAATCAAGCTCATTTAGCGTTGGTATCAGCGATTTGATTTCAGACCAAAAGACAAATGATGAAATTGTCCAAGTTATAACAAAGAAGAAGGCGGATGTTAAGAATGTAATCGATCAAGTTCAGATTGGAATTTTTGAGAATAATACTGGTAAAACTAATGAAGAAGAGTTTGAAACACAAGTAAATAGTATTCTAAATCAAGCGACATCAGAAGCAGGTAAAATTGGTTTGAAAAATCTTAGCAAGGATAATCGATTCGTAATTATGGTTAACTCTGGATCCAAGGGTTCCGACCTAAATATTTCGTTTATGATTTCTTGTTTGGGTCAACAGAACGTAGATGGTAAGCGTATTCCTTATGGATTTGAAAATAGAACACTTCCTCACTTTACTAAGTATGACGACTCACCTGGCGCTCGTGGTTTTGTTGAAAGTTCTTATATTAACGGCTTATCACCTCAAGAACTCTTCTTCGCCGCTATGGGTGGTCGTATTGGTCTTATTGATACTGCAGTCAAAACTTCTACTACTGGTTATATTCAAAGAAGACTTATTAAGGGTTTGGAAGATTTAATGGTTTCATACGATATGACAATTAGAACAAATAAAAATAAAATCGTTCAGTTTTCATATGGTGATGACAATATTGACACCACAAAGGTAGAAGACCAAGCAATTCCAATTGTTTCTATGAGCACACAAGATATTTACGCTCATTACTTGGTACCCGAAGAAACAGGCAGAGTAAAAACCTTATCCAATATATTCTTAAAGAATGTGCTTGCAAGATATAGAAAACAAAATGACGATTTTATGAAGAAAACTGAAGGTTATGTAAAGATGATGATGGAAAGTCGTGATAAAATTATTAAAAATGTATTCAAGTATAGAGGCGATTCAAATGTTAGTTGTCCTGTTGCGTTTTCATATATTATTAGTAATATTCAAGGACAATGTAGCATTACAATTTCATCATTAGTTGATATTACGCCACTTGAAGCTCTTGAAATGATTGAAAATTGTTTTAAGAATTTGGAAAAGATCTATTACGCTCCTCCTACTGAGCTATTTAAGACCTTATACTACTATTACTTATCACCTAAGGATTTGCTTATTGTTAAGAGATTTAACAAGGCAGCGCTTCAATTATTGCTTGATACAATTACAGGCGATTACAAAAGATCCATTGTTGCTCCAGGTGAAATGGTTGGTATGATCGCTGGCCAAAGTATTGGCGAGGTTTCAACTCAGATGACTTTAAACACTTTCCACTTTTCAGGTGTCGCATCTAAATCAAACGTCACTCGTGGTGTGCCTAGAATTGAAGAAATTTTGGCATTATCAAGTGAAATTAAAAATCCTTCACTTAGCGTTTACTTGAAGCCTGAAGACGAAAGACAAAAGGAAAAGGCACAAACCATTATGTATATGTTAGAACATACTAAATTGGAAGAAATTGTAAAATCAATTGAAGTATGCTTTGACCCTGATGATAATAATACATTAATTGGCGAGGATTCTGAGACATTGGCACAATTTAAGGAATTTGAGAAAATGATAGCTGAATGTGCTGATCCATCTGAAACAATGACATTTAATGCTGCAACAATGACAGTTAGTGATGGAAATGAAAAATCTAAGTGGATTATTAGAATGGAAATGGATTCTGAAGTAATGCTTGAGAAAAATATTACAATGGATGATGTTAATTTTACATTAAAAAATTGTTATGACGATCAAATTCACTGCATATATTCTGATTTTAATGCGGATAAACTTATCTTTAGAATTCGTATGAATGAAGTGCTTAAGTCTGGTTCAGGAAAAGGAGGACAAAAGAAAACCAAGGTTAATCCTTTAGATCAATCAGACCAAATATATATTTTAAAGAATTTCCAAGATCAACTTTTGCAAAATGTAGTTTTAAGAGGCATTAAAGGAATTAATAAGGTTATTCTTAGAAAAATTATTGATAATATGGTAGAGCAAAATGGTGTTTATAAAAAGCAAGAAATTTGGGTTCTTGATACTGTTGGAACTAATTTGTTAGATGTGTTGGGATTAGATTTTATTGACAATAAGAGAACATTAAGTAATGATATTGTAGAAATTTATGAAGTGTTAGGAATTGAAGCAGCAAGACAAGCAATTTACAACGAGTTAGCTGAAGTTATTGAATTTGATGGCACCTATATTAACTTTCATAATTACAGCGTATTAATAGACAGAATGACGTCAACTAGCAAGCTAATTTCTATATTTAGACATGGCATTAATAATGATAATATTGGACCTATTGCAAAGGCATCTTTTGAGGAAACTCCTGAAATGTTCTTAAAGGCTGCAAGACACGCTGAGTTAGATACATTAAGAGGTGTATCTGCAAATGTAATGTGCGGTCAAGAAGGATTCTTTGGAACATCTGCTTTCCAGGTGGTTTTAGATATTGAAGAAATGCAAAAATTGGAAGCAGCTAGTGATTATAGACCATTTAATCTTGAAGATGAAATTGAAGAATTCTTTAGTCAGGTGGAAAATCCCGAAGATCCTTGTGGTATTAATAAAATTACAATTGATAATAATGTTGTTACGATTGAAGCTGAAGATATGGGTAATGATAATGACTATAATCCTGGATTTTAAATAAAATTAAAATAGAAATATTAAAATAAATAAATAAAAGACATTTGTAATAATTTATATTAAATATAAATTATTAATAAATAATAATGTTATATAAAGATATTATAAAACGCGTTGCAGATATAGAAAAAAACATTTTTTCATGTGGTTCAACAAAACCAATAAAAAAGAGAAAATATGGCGGTAGGGTTCGCAAACAAATAATTGTAAAAAAGCAAGAAAAAATAGATGAATCAAAAGTTAAATGGAATATTCGTTTATTATTTCAAATGTTAACAAGCCAAATAAAAGACAATAAACAAAAATATAAATGTTTTTTTGAACTATTAAATAGTTTTTTAATTCAAAATAATAAAGAAGACCAAACAGCTTTTAGAGAGATATTTTTTAAAATTCAACGCATTTATTATGTATTAAATCGATTTGCATATAAATATAAATTTAACAAGGCTAAAATTATTGTGAATACAGATATGTGTTTAAATGAATTAAAAGAAGGAACTACAAATGTTATAAGTATTATACAAGACGAATCAAAATACTTATTTAATATAAAAGATTTAATTAATATTATTGAAACCGCATTAACGAGTTCACATAATTTTTTTGTTCAACCTAAATGCGTAAAAAATCCATATAATAATGTTCCATTTAATAAATCAACATTATATAATATTTATTTTTTTGTTAAATTTAATACTCATTATTATTCTGAAATATTATTTAAATTTTTTGATTGTGATTTTAATTTAACAACATTTAAACATTCACATGAATATATATTGAGAGAAAAAGTTATAACAAATTATGTATTTAAATCAGCAGCAAATATTTTGTATGACGAAATTATTTCTATGATTGATGAATTTAATGAAATATGTAGAGTAAATGGTTTTACAAATAAAATAACTATAAATGATGACTTTCCAAAGGATAAACTAATAAAAATAATGCAACCATATTTATATTTATTTATTAAAGCATTATACAGTTATCATCCAATAGATAAGCAATATTTTACATATTATTTTAAACAAGGAATGATTCGATTTTATAAATTTAATCCACATTTTGGTAAACAAGAATGCAAATTAGTTTATAAAACAGATAATAATTTTGTAAAATCAATTGTATGTGAAAAATATTTTAATGACAAACATATACCATTTTATAATATGGAAAAACAAAATGCTATATTTTTAACAGACCATTTAAAATGTGAAAATATAATAATAAGACCTATAGTTACAAGACCAAATGTAGACGATAATAATAATGAAAATAGCAATAATAACTCAGTTCTTAATTTTATTTTTCTGAACTAGAGCTTTCAATAATTAAAAGTGGTTTTTTCTTTGTTTTATTTTGTTTATTTCCTTTAAATATTACCTTCTTTTCTGACTTCTTTCTTTTAGGTTTCATTATGAATTCTTCAGGTGAAATAGGTGTCGTGGATTCAATTTTTAAGGGTGGCCTCTTTTTAGGTTTTACTACTGGTTTATCGGGCTCTTCATCAGATTCAATAAGAAGTCTTTGTGGTTTTTTAACAGGATATACTGTTAACTTAGGTATTTCATAGGTTTCAAGATATTCTTCAATTGATTTTTTATTTCTAAACGCTTCTTCTATTTTCTCAACACCTTCTTCTTTTAACTTGTTGAGAGAAATAAACACATCTCCAGCTTCACTTTGTATTAATTTATAATTTGGAACATTTTCTGGTCTAAAACCAGGAATTACAATAAATGCAAAATCATCACTTTCATTACCATATCCAACAAACGCATGTTTTTCAAAATTGGTTTGTAATATATTTTTTTGGCATATAAAAATGGTTGGAATTTCGTATTTTGTTACAAGAAGCCATAAATCAAATGTTGTTAAAAAGTAGTTATCAGTGTATATTAAACTGGAAAGTGATAGGGTTCCTGCAAGAACTTGGTCACCTAATGTTTTTTTACCTTCACGAATAAGTATATTAATAATTTTATTTACATTTTCTTGAAGATATTTTTTATATTCATTAAATAATTCATTTTTAACTTGATTAATTCTTAAACGCTCTTTTGTTTTTCTCTCAATTAAGTCAATAATAAAATTAAATGTACAATAATTATATTTACTATACTCAATTTCTCCATAACCATCTGGAAAACAAGGCTTCCAAACACTTGAAATTATATGGTCTTTAATTTCCTTATCACAAATAACTTCATTTTTACGACCAATTGCCTGATCAAGAGATGGAATTGTATTTTCATAAACCTGTGTTATTGCTGGCTGTGCTTCATCATATGAATTATATTTAATATATTTATTGGTAATTGCTGGAATAAGAGTTTCAAAATATTCTTGTGTCAAAAGAGATTGAATTAATATGATTTCATTATCTCTTAAATTATATCCAATATTACCAAATGATAAATACGTTTGAGGTTCAAACATAAAGGATTTTATTCTACTATATCTAATCATTTCGTCAGCCATTCTTGCAAAATAAATGGGCTTATTTGGTTTTTCGGTTATCAAATTATTTTCAGGAAGAATAAGCTTACATTTACCATTTTCGCCACTTACAGCACATAATTGTGTTGATTCTTCACAACTTTCTTTATCCTTAACAATACATGTTGATACTTCATTAATTAGTTTGTAGTAATTTTTGTCTCCTGTAAATTGCATTTTATCTTTCACTAATGACTCAAGTAGTGCAATCATATTTCTAAGCTTTTCAGAATATATAACATATTCTTTGGATATTTCATTTTCAATACTTGTTCTAAGCTTAGAATTTTCATAATCATTAAGTAAAATACGTATTGTATTTCTAAACACATTGTAAAAATTTGTTTCTAATTTTATTTTTTTAATATAATCAACACGCTCTTTATCTACGTCTTGTTTTGTTGTAAATTCAACTTCTGTATTTACCATTGGTTTTGCATTAACATCTACTATGTAATTATTATTTTTAAATGACGGTATATCTAGCTCTGAATCGATTTCATCAGGTCTTATAGGTTGTGACAATTGAATAAATTGATTTGTATTTGTTAAAATACCAACAACATGTTCATCCTCAATTACTTTAAATGCTGGTTTGCATGGAATATCAGGTTCATCTCTACGTTTGTGACTTCTATTTGAAAGTTTATTAAGGAACTGAACCGTATTAGTATATGTGTTCCATAATGACAAATCTGTCATAAATACAAAATCTAAATCCTTTTTAAGTTCTTCGTCCAATGCAGATGGATAACATGGTATAAATCCAATTTTTTCTGACGGTGTTGGTTCTTTTGCCATAACACCAATTACCTTACTATTAAAATTTAATACAAGCTTTTTAACTTCATATTCATATTTATCAAGTTTTTGTATTAGATCGTAAAGTAAAAGAGGACGTTTTGCTTTGTATATAGTTGGCATGGAAGATTGTGGTTTACATATAAGATCAAAAAATGGCTTTATAATTTCCTTGAAAACAGCTCTCATTGTTTTTGATAAATTGCGATCATATTCCTTAAATTTAGTTGCAACATTAATTGATTTTTTGTTTGTGGTATATGTGTAAATTGGCTCATAATAATTGTTTTCTCTCATCATAATAATTGTAGGTTTTCTTGCTTGATAAAACTCTGTTGAATAATGATTAGAAGGGCAAATAAGTTGAACATTATTAGTAATATCATCTTTTGGTAAATCAAATATAACAAGATTTACGCCTGCAGGAAATAAATATTTATTTGGCATACTAACAATATCCCATAAATATGTATGGTCTATAAATGCATCTTCATCTTTTAAATACGCAATAAAATTATCAAATGCAGATACAACTTTTGTATAATATGCTTTATCTGTTTCTTTTGTCAAGTCTAATTTAGAGTATAATTTTGAGTTATTGTATTTATCCAAGTTTACCTTTGCATCCATATTATGAAAATCGGTAACCAAATTACCATTTTGATATTTAATAAATGTATCAATAGTTATTGCTTTAATAATACGATCTCTCATTTCACTAATTGAGAGAATTTTTGCCGTGCGTTTTTGTCCAGATTCATCAACAACTTCCTTGCCAAAAAATAGCGCATCAGATATGCAGGCAATAAAAGATTGATTTTGGCTAATTTCAATGCCGTGGCGAAGTAAACAAGGATGATCGTCTTTTAAATTAGTATTTGTTTTACTTATTTGACAATCCGCATTTACCTCGTGTAAAATCGTTTGCATTTCAACTGGCAAATATCCCCATCGTCCAGGATCAAGTGGGAATTTATCAGGGCCTTTAATATATTCGTCTTCTTCTTGTAAAGCGGCTTTTTGCACTTTTTTTTCTTCCTTTGATTCCTTTGCTTCTTCTACATTTTTACCTTTTTTATCTGCATAACATTTTTCATTTGCTTTAATTCTGCCTTCAGTGTTATATTTGTCAAAACAGCAAGGTAAACAAAGACCATCGGGATGTGAATCTGGGATTAATCCTGGATATTTTTTATAGTCTTTTTTACCAGGTTTTGGCTCATAAAATTCATAAATATAATATCCTGGTTTAACTGTTTTCTCTCCTTTTGGTAAAACTTTTCCGCAAGTTGGATGTACTAATTCTTTTTTACCATCTTTACCTTTTACTTCCTTAAGATCTTTTGGATCAACTATGGTGTTATTTTTTAAACACCAATAACGAGGACAAATATAGTTAAATTGATCTTTTGGGTCTTTCTTTGAGCCATATTTGATAACATCTTCATCTCTTAAAAATCCAGGATGTTCCTTTTTAATTTTTTCAAGTTGCGCGTCGCTTAAAATAACAGGTTGTCTTCTCATATTTGAACTGCATGTTCTAGGATATGAGTTATAACGGGCAGTATCTTCTTTTAATATTAATACAGGATCCCTTTTTTCAATAAGTGTTTGAAAATAATATGGCTTGTTTAACTTCATACCATCAATATTTCTAACTTCTTCTTCTTCGCTTTCAACTTCGCTTTCAACTTCGCTTTCAGCTTCTACACTTTTAGTGTCAGTTTCCTTTTCTTCTACGTCTTCGACGTCTTCTTCCTTTTCTTCTTCTTCTACACTTTTAGTGCCAGATTCCTTTTCTTTAGATTCTGATTCACTCTCAATTACAAGTTGTTTTTTAGATGGTAAAATAAATTCCTCCGAGGAAGATTTTTTTTCAACACTTTTAGCATCTTCGATGTCAGATGAAATTGATTTTGGTGAAAGAACAGGAATTTCTTTTTCTTCTGTTGGCAATGTTTTTTCTTCTTTTTCAGATGAAACTGACTTTGGCGTTAAAACAGGAATTTCCTTTTCTTCTGATGGTTGCGTTTCTTTAGATTTTTCAGACTTTTCAGATGGTAAAGATTTTTCAGATTTTTCAGATGTTACAGATGGTAATGATTCTAAAGATTTTTCAGATTTATCAGAAGTTACAGATGGTAATGATTCTAAAGATTTTTCAGACTTTTCAGATGTTACAGATGGTAATGATTCTAAAGATTTTTCAGATTTTTCAGATGTTACAGAT